>Ga0315284_10000661_pt1 | contig 47161 bp, 46 predicted proteins | sample YL17G09_16_MG_FD_203696 | JGI IMG/M metagenome (GOLD analysis project Ga0315284, IMG submission 203696) | Sediment microbial communities from Yellowstone Lake, YNP, Wyoming, USA - YL17G09_16 | ecosystem: Environmental > Aquatic > Freshwater > Lake > Sediment | place: USA: Wyoming | collected...
AATATAATAAATGGAGGTAAACATGGAGTTACAGATGATTTGAAAATCCAAGAGTTCATGATTTTTCCAAACGAGTCATATTCGGTTTCCAAGAAAATCCAGATTGTATGCGAAGTGTATCATACATTGAAGGAAATACTTGTCAAAAAATACGGCAAACAGGCAAAAAGTATTGGTGATGAAGGCGGGTTTTGTCCGCCCATTTATAATGCGGAAGAGGCGCTTACCGTAATTGAGGAGGCAATTATAACCGCGAAATACGAGGTCGGCAAAGACGTATTCATGGCTTTAGATTGCGCTGCAAGCGAGTTTTATAATGAAGAGACCAAATTGTATGAAGTGGAAAAAGGGTTGTTTTTAACCAGTAATCAATTAATCGACTATTATGGCGGCCTTTTAGAAAAACATCCTGCGTTAAAATCGATTGAAGATGGGTTCCATGAACATGACTATGATGCATGGGCAAAATTCACGCAAAAATTTGGCAACAAAATTATGATTGTAGGTGACGACCTTTTTACGACTAATTCTGCTTTAATTAAAAAAGGATTAGAAGGACTCTGGGCAAATACCCTGCTTTTAAAAGTAAATCAGATTGGCACGGTTACGGAGGCTATAGAAAGCGCCAAACTGATGTTTGCTCAGGGAAAAAATGTAATTGTTTCGCATAGGTCAGGGGAGACAAATCATGCTTACATAGTGGATATTGCGGTGGGTATCGGGGCCAAATATCTTAAAATAGGTAGTCCATGTAGAGGGGAAAGAGTTGAGAAGTTTAACAGGCTTATTGAGATTGATTCAACTTTTCTTACAAAGTTGTAAAAGTTGAGCAAAACCAACTTTTTTACACCTATTTACATTTCAAATGTCAATTTTACATCTTTTTATTTTTCAAACTCATTATAAAAAAAATAAGTATGTATATTCATTGTTTCGTATAATCTTTCATCATTTACATAACTAATTTTATATACATCTCTATCCATAAACCAATCAAAAGTTAATGTTTTTTTATTATTTGAAAAATATACAATTAATTCATAATTTAGATTTTGATTATATACTTTATTATGATTTATTGGTTTTGGTATTTGTAATAAAAAATTATAATCATTAATTTTTATTTGGTTCATATATTTACCATTTCTATATTTTATTTTTCCATCAAATAATAATATAATATTTATCATATCAGTAGGTAATCTATTCCAAATTAAAATATCCATTTTTAATAATATTAAATATTGTATTTATATTTATATTTATATTTATTTGGCATTTGAAATGTAAAAAGGTGTAAGGTTTATGCGCATATAAAAATAGTAGCAAAAAGCAAAACTCCTAATTTAAAATTTTATTTCTGTTTATAAATAAAATGGATATAGTATCTGGTATTATTATTGGATATTCTTCTGCGTTTGGTGCAGCTATTGTAGTTTATTGTTATACAGAAATAAAAAATTATATTCTTGACAAGTATTATTAAGTAAAAAAATTGATAAATTATTAATAAATTTAATAATTTATTAAAAACAATAATTTAAGTAAAATAAGATAAAATGGCAGTAGATGCAGTTGTTGTTATTGTTGTTATTATGTGTGCAATTATACTTTTTATTGGAAAAATAATATCATCATCCTCAAAATATGGCGAAGCAAGGGTTCATCCTTAAATCCACTTTTAAAAAAAGTTATGCGCATATGAAATAGTAGCAAAGAGCAAAAAGTAAAAGCAAAAACAAAAGTAAAAGCAAAAACAAAATTCTAATAAAAGCACTATTTTGGCTCCACCTTTCTCAAAGGTGGAATTTATATCTCGCTTTCCGTCATACTCTGTAAAAGCTCATATGTGTCAAAATTTAGAAGCTGTGTTTCTTCATCTTGACTAAATCCAGCTTCTATAATCGACCCGTCATACTCAGCTTTCAAATTTTCGCGTAATTCTGGCATGTGATTAAATATTATTTGGTAAAAATTGAGCAACATTTTATATTTATCTTTTTTTTTAGAAGGAATCTGGAACTCAATATCCTTTTTATAACTTTTATTTTCTAATAAATTTAAAAGTATTAAAAGGGACCACGATTGACAAAACACATCATCTGTAGTAGTTTGAGCGGGTTTTGATAAGTGAACAAATTGAACCTCATAACCTTTTTCCTCAAAAAACGGTTTGATTACTTCATGAGTAACTTCTGCATAATAAATGCCTACAAATCTTTCTCCGTTTTTATTAAATGCTGGGTCTATAACATATATTTTTTTGTGTTCATTATCAATAATATACGACTGAAAATGGGTCTCCATATCTTTATCATGTTGCTGAACATTTGTGGCAGTAAAAACAACAATTCCTTTTAATTTAATAGTGTGTTTTAAATATTTTTCAATCTCTTTGTTTTTGTCTTCTCTTGTTTTTCCTGGTTTTACAAAAGCATCAAATGTGCGAAGGTCCTTGGTTGAATTATTTTTTAAAGTAGGATTTAACTCCAAAATTATGTATCGACGGATGCTTTCATCACCAAGTAATATTTTGATTGAATGCAACAACCAACTAATTGCATCTTTTCGAATATTGACATCTGTTGTTTTTTTTACGTCAGTTTTTGGTTTCGGCATTATATAATAAAGATGTTATATTTGTAAATACTAATAATTTATTTATATAAATAAAATAAAAACGTTTTTATTTTATTTCAATTTTATAAAATTTATGTGTTAAATTTATAAAAAAGATTACTTAATGACCCCTTGACGCAAACCCTTTTCCTGTAAAATGATTGTAATTGTCTGTACAAGTTCCAGAACCAGCATTTGCAAATCTATGAATTGGTGGAGGATTTGCTTGTCCTGATGAACTGGCGCTTAAATGACCGCCAACAGAATAACTTGGTGTCATAGGCAAATTATTTTGATACTGGGAATACCCACCTTTTTGATTAACACGCATTCTTCTAGACCTACATCTTTTTCCGCCAGATGAAAGACCTAGAAAAAAATTATTGTTTGCACTTGCACTATTATTCCTTTTATACTTTTTCATTAGCTTTCTTTTAATTGTTTTTGCTCTTTTTTTACTTCGCATTTTATATAATTTAGTTATATTTTTTATTTTACGCTTAATATTATTTTTACTTTTACCTTTAGAACCTCCTTTGAAAAAACTCAAATTGGATACTTTTCCAGATAACGCTAAAACATTATCTTTAATTCCATGCAGACCATTTGCACCGCCAGTTGGAATTTCGTTGCTGCTAAAACCGCCTGAATAGTTTTCGCTCATTTTATTTGCATAGTTACCATTTACATTACTAAATGGTTTTGTCAATGAATAACCTAAATTTGAAGCTCCTGAACCAGACATCTTTCTTTTCTTACTATTATAACATATTATAAATTTTACTTTGTAAGAAAAGTGGAGCAAAACCCCCATTTATTACATTTTGGCTCCACTTTTACAATTTCATAAGAAAAGTGGATTTGGGTATCCACTTCTTAAACTTGTGATTAAAAACGCAACTGAACATACATTCTTTCTCTAAATATACAAACCTGTCTTCCTTATTATTTTCAAATTCATCTTCGTCATCACTTTCTTCTAATGCATCTAAATTGTTATTTTCCTTAATATTCCTAAATTCTTTATTTAATAACACACTTGTGCTATAATCTGGAACCGCTGCAATTCCTACATAATTTGAATATGTTTTGTCCAATTCATTAAAAGAATATAAATGATATATATCATTTTGGATGTCGGGTTTTACAAGTAACACTTGTTCTTTGACTTTTTGTACAGTTGGTTTATTTATAACAGGTGTCTTTGTTATAACAGGCGTCTTATCTACAATATTTGGCTTCTTACCATAAAGTATATCTAAAATATTATTTTGATTAAATTTAGTGTCTACTACTTTTTCTTCTTTTACCTTTTCTTCTTTTATAGAAGTTGATTCTGTTTGAATTTTATATGGTAGTACAAGCGACCCGCTTTTATCCTTTAATCGAAACGCAATATTATGAATACGATATAAATTGTTATTGTTTTCAATCAATTTCATTAATTCTTCATAATTATTATGTGTTAGTGGCGTGCCAAAATTCAAAAATGGTTTCCCAAAAAACCCGTGGTTTTTATTTTGTTTTAAATTGTTGTGCAAAAAATCATTTATTAACCCAAATTTATTTAACCATGGAGTATTCTCTATTATTTTTCCCTTGTAATAATAAATATCTTCAATCGTAAAGAGATTTTGTCCAGATGCAGTAAAAAATGTCCCATATAACATAGTCCCATTATTATGAAAAGGCATCTTAATAATACGCACTTCTTTAATCTGTTCCTTAATATTTGAATTTCTTTCACCCAATTCAATCAAAAAACACACATTTTTATTGTCAAAAATAGTAAACCACACAATATGTTTGGGACCGTGCGGAATCGCTAATATAAAATCAGAGCAAACTTTCTTATGGATTATTTTTTCATAAGAAAGTTTTGTAATAGGAAAGTTAGATAATACAAATTGTTTTTCCATTTTATTTAATATAGTATATCAAGATGTCTTTATATACTTTTAAGAAAAGTATAGCAAAACCCCTAATACTTTTTTTGTTATGTAAAGCAAAAAGCAAAATTTTTGCTCCACTTTTTCTAAAAGTGGATAAAGTGGATTAAAATGTCATATATGAATCCATATTTGAACTATTACTATATGAATCGAGTCCAGAGACATTTGTTGCATTAGTTGGGTTCATTTGTTTTTTTAGAAAACTTTTCAATTCATTTTTCATCGATTCATTATTTGGCTGTGGTTTATCCGCGTATTCTATTTCAAAATCTAAACTATTGTCTACAGTTGTCAAGTCATTTTTTAAATCATTTATAAAAGTTGTTCCATTATTAAAGTCACTTATATTATTATTATTATTATTTAGTCCATTTTTGGATATAATATTATATATATTTTCATACTTTTGACTTGGACTATATACTAAATCTTTAATTTTAGGAACCGTAAGTGTTGATTTGAAAAAATTTATTAAATAATGCACTACAAAAATAAATATTATTGATAAAATTGTTGTTTGAATAACCCAAAATAACATATAATTAAATACAATTATTATATTTATTTATTTACGAGAGAAATATATATTCTTATAAATTACTTTGTTTAATTATTATTTTATTAATTTTATTATTTTTTAGAATAAACAATTTAAACCTATGACAAAAATACTACTATTAAAATGTCTTCGCTAAATATTATTATTATTGAAAAAACTGGAATCTTAAAGTCTCTTTTAGTTAAAGAGTTTGATGAGTCTGAATTATTTAAAAAGTGCGGCTTCAAAAAAGCAGAGGATTTCATTAAACAAACCGAATGGAATATCAAGCTAGACGGCAAAAAGTATTACGTTAGTTTGTATGCTAAAGCAGATGGTCGCGCCAATAGTGAGAATAAATACGATTTTCCTCCTCCAGTAGATAGCAAATTATTCTTTGGTAGTTGCGCTCTCGTTGCCAAAGTAAAAAATGACGAGTCTAAAAATGTCTTTACTAATTTGACTATTGAATTATGGACCAAAATGTATGAGAAATTGTTTGGTGGGTTTGAAGACCTTACTGCAAGTGCGTTAGAGGACGAAAATGAAGAAGATGAGCTCGAAAAAGTTCCAAAGGATAAGAAAACAAAGCATGGATACTTGAAGGATGGGTTTGTTGTAGATAGTAGTGATGGGGATGAAGATGAGGAATATAGCGGGTCGGATAGTGAGTGTGAAATCGAAAAAGGCAGTAAACGATATATAGATGATAAATCGGACGACGAAGAGTTGGAAGTTGAAGATATTGGGTCGGAGTTAAGTGAGGAGTCTTATGACTATCCACCCAACCTTTAAAAAAGGTTGGTCCAAATATATTTATATAATATTTACTAATTATATAAATGTCACAAGAAGAACAAATTGAAAAAGGATTTCAACAACATTTTGCAAGTATAACTACAAAAACAAACCCTCAAGAAGAAATAGACATTTTTCGTCATGCTGGTATTAACCCAAATGCTCCTATAGATGGAACCAAAATTGATGCTAATGTACAAAAAGAAGTAGCAAAAGCTAAATCACTTCATGAACTTTTGTCAGATGCAAAACGTAATTATACAGAAACAACTGGAAAACCTGCTGGCGGTAGTAAAAAACGAAGAAAAACCAAAAGGAATAAATCCACTTTTAAAAAAAGTGGAGCAAAAAAAAGAGCACAAAGAAAAAAATTAACTTTTAAAAAAAGTTATGCAAAGCAAAGAACAAAATAAACAATTATAAATAAATTTTTGCTCCACTTTTCTTATGAAATTGTAAAAAGTGGATTTGACTCTACCTTTCCCAAAGGTAGAAATAAAATTGATATTGATTTAAATACAATTTATATATATAAATCAATAATGACGACATTACGCAAAGTAGAAAACCCCGATTCATTTCGTTCTAATATTAAGAACAGATTAAATGAAATTATTCAAAATGAAAAGCACAGCAGTAATTTAGAAAAAGGAATATTCAATTATTCTCTGAAAGAATCTACAAATAGGCGAATCGTGAAGAAATGGGACAACCCATATTTCGTGCAAATTTATGTCGACAGGTTGTGGAGTATATTTACCAATCTGAAAAACAAGGACATCTTAGACTTAATACAGTCGGGCGAAATCCAGGCGCATACTGTCGCGTTTATGACGCACTATGAGATGCGACCGGAAAAATGGGACAAGCTTATTCGTGCCAAAAGTGAACGCGATAAGAATAAATATGAAATTAACATGGAAGCGGCAACAGATACTTTTACGTGTCGCAAATGCAAATCTAAAAAGTGTACATACTACGTTCAGCAGGTGCGTAGTTCGGACGAACCAAGTACAGTTTTTGTTCAGTGTTGCGTTTGCGGAACTAGATGGAAAACAAATTAAAAATTATATTCAAAATCATTGTAAAACAAATAAACTATTTCTAGTAGTTCTTCATTTTCTTCATTACCAATTCTATCAATTTGGTTATTAATTTCATTTTCAAGATAAGTCATTCGTGACTTCATACAATTATTTTTTTTAGTTCCATTTGAATTTATATAACTATCTGGATTAAAACGAATAAATATAAATTTTCCACTATGAATCATATATAAATCATTATATCTGATTTCTTCATTAACTTCATTATAACTTTTATGTTGATTTTCATCAACTTCAATACATAATAAAGTATTACCAATTAATACTCTAAAATCTATTCTTCTACGATGAGAACAATCGCAGTTATTTGTCCAGAGTGGTATGTCGTGTATAAAACAATTAAAGTTTTCTTTTAAAAAATCTCTTACATAAATTTCCTTCGTTTTTTTTCTTATATTTAATGCAGCAATATCATTTGGAAATAAATGTTGAAAACAAAATGTGCAGTAATATTTATATTTAATACTTCCTGTGCTAACACAATCAGGATTTTTACATTTATCCATAACATTTATCATTTCAATAGTTTTACAAGTATTACAATATTGCGCTTTTAAACCTTTCAAATTATAGGTTGCTTGATTTGTGTCACATTTAATACATAACCTTTTATTAACTATAATCATGCCTTCTTTTTTACATTTACAGCAATATTCAGGTGTTAATCCTTTATAATTAAAACTTGGTTGAACCTTACCACATTTACATTTAGCATGAACTACGTTAACCATTTCTTCAGTTTTACATTTACTACAATATTCTGGTTTTAATCCTTCTAAATTAAAATTTGGTCTAGAACTTTTTCCACATTTACATGGAGTATCTTTAACATTAATCATTTCTTTAGTTTTACATTTACTACAATATTCTGCTTTTAATCCTTCCAAATTAAATGTTGGTCTTGCTTTTCCACAACTGCACACTTTATCATTTACATTAATCATATCACTACTTTTACAATCCTTACAAAAATTTGCAGTTAGCCCTTCAAAGTTATAAGTAGGTCTTGATTTCCCACAATTACAAAGTTTACATAATAAATTCACCATATTTTCCTCCTTATGTTTAGAACAAAATTGCGGTCGGGTTCCATCTTTATATCCAAAAGATGCTACTAATAAACACCCATCAATAAATTTACACTTTTTATGTTTTCCTCCCATCTTTATTATTACTAAAGAAAATAGTTTTAAGTAATTATTATATAAATTACTTAATATTTTCACATGTAAGTTTTTCTTTTCTTTTCAAATATGCCAATCTGTTATACTCTTTCTTTTTTTCATCTGATATTTTGTAATTTGTCTTTTCTTTATACTCCTTAACTTTTTGTTTTATTTCTTCTTTATGATTTTCATAATATTTTTTTGTATTATCTGTATATTTCTTCAATCGTTCTTCCAATTCTACAATTTTTTGTTTCAATTCAGCATTTTCATTTTCTAATTGTAAAATATGGTCTTCTTTTTCCATTTTTATATAAATACACAAGTAATATTTATATAAATTTTATATATAATTTTATAAAATTCGTAATAAAAATTTTATAAAATTATATTAATTTCTTATAATGAATCAAAAACCAGTTTACGCTATTGCGGTTTTTACAGACGACAAAATTAAAGGTTTTGTTAAGTTTAAAGAGGTTTTAAAAACAAATAATATTGAAATTGAACTTAATATAGTTGGACTTAAAAGTAATAGTCTTCACGGTTTCCACGTTCATGAAGCAGGAGATTTAACAGATAAATGCACTAGTATGTGTGCACATTTTAATCCTTATAATAAAAATCACGGTTGTCCTGGTGCCAAAGAAAGACATGTTGGTGATTTAGGTAACATAAAAACAAATAATAAAGGTGAAGCAAAATACACATTTTACGATGATTTTATTAAATTAAGAGGAACAAAATCAAATATTATTGGTAGAGGTTTAATAATTCACGCGGATGAAGACGATTGCGGTAATGGTGGTAATCCAGAAAGTTTAAAAACTGGAAACGCTGGTAAACGGATTGCATGTGCTGTAATTGGATATTCGAAAGAAAATTTTTTATAATAATTTAATTATTTTTTTGATTTTCCATAAGATTTCCTTTTGCTTTTGCTTTTCTTATAAGATTTCCTTTTTTTCTTATAAGATTTCCTTTTTTTCTTATAAGATTTCCTTTTTTTCTTATAAGATTTCCTTTTAGAACCGCCATATTCTTGAGAACTTTGCGGAGTACTATTTGGAGTTAAAAAATTGTCCAAATTTTCTTTTAATAAATCAGGTGTTACACCACTACTAGTACCTTTATTTTTTAAAAAATCGAGTATTGTATTTAATTTTTGCAAAAGTGTAAGTCTTTGTTCATCACTTAATTCAATTATATTACGAGTCACTTGATTACTAAACTCCATTATAGTTTGATTTAAGTTATCCATTAAATTATTATACTCTTCTTCTGAAACTTCTTTATTAGAAAGTTCAGTTAATTCTGCATTTTTTTCATCTAAAAATGTAATAAACTCATTAAATTGATTAACCGATGAAGATGAGGACGAAGATGAAGAAAACAAACTTTTTGCTCTCATTATAATACTACTAAAAATACCAAAAACTGAACTCATGTTATATAATTATAATATATTAATAAAATAAATATATTATAATCATTATTATTATAAATAATAATTTAATTTGACTTGCTTTCTTTAATCTGATTGTCAGCTTGTTCAAATGTAATAAACTTTTTATTTTCTTCATCATACATAGACAACCATAAATTATTATAACAGTCATTGATAGACAATTTCACAATTTTATCAAACATAAAACTATTTTTAACAACTTCTTCGTGATATTTTTGTAAATTATATCCAGGTATTTTTGAATTCATATGATGGATGTGGTGATACTCAATACCACTAAAAAAATATTTTAGGCACCCGGGTATTTGAATAAAAGAACTACCAACTAATCCACTATTTCGTTGACTCCAATTTTCACTATTCACAACATAAGGCGGATTAAACATATGCTGGTTAAAAAACAATAAATATCCAATTACTTGACTAAAATAAATATAGGTAATGAATAAATGAAAATAACCAAGCTTACTCGTAAAATAAAATAACGCAATTGTTCCTACATTATGAATAAAATGATTAAAACATATCATATTCATCGTGTCTTCAATTTTTGATTCGTATTTTGATTTTTTTACAATATAAATAAAACGCTGAATAAAGAAAAAATATAAAATGGGTGTTACTGAAAATTGTATAATTGGATGTAATAAAAACTTGGATAATATTTTGGTTAGACAGTTAAATTTGGAATATTGATTATAAGTTATCCTGCACGTTTCATTAAAAGCATAATTATATTTATTAGTTACATTTCCATTTGTTAAATGATGTGTGCGATGGTCTAGCCCCCAGTTCATAGATAAAGTTACTGTTAATATTCCTGATACAGTTCCAATTAAATAGTTAATTGTTTTATTTGGTGTGTATGAGTCATGATTACAGTCATGAAATGACATAAATGTTTTAATATTTAATAATGACATAACTGGTATAAAAAAATATACAACTTTATATTCTTTCAACAAATATAACACATAATTTCCAAAACACAATAATACTAAATTTTGGCTTATATCAGCAAACGCTGAAATATAGGATGATTTATATTTCATAAATAAATCATTTTCGTTTATTTTATAAGTAGCACTCATTTATTATAAATAATATAGTTATAATATTTAAATCATTTTTTACAATTTTTTACCATTTTTTTACAATTATTATAAAATTATTATAAAATCAATATCATAAAAAAGGTTAAAAACAAAATTATATTAAATATAGCATTCGAATGAATAAAAGTATAACATTATGCAACAATTGTGGAAAGCATGGTCATATGTTTCACCAGTGTAAAATGCCAATTACAAGTTATGGTATTATTGTATTTAGACCCGCACCCGATAAAGGTTACCAATATTTAATGATACGCAGAAAAGACAGTTTTGGTTATATTGATTTTTTAAGAGGCAAATATTCGCCGTATAATATAGAACAAATCCAAAATATTATAAATCAAATGTCTATTCAAGAAAAACAAAATTTATTGAGTGAACCCTTTGAGAATTTATGGTTAAAAATGTGGGACAATATTACAAGTAACCAGTATAAAAGCGAAGAGATTGCATCTCATAAAAAATTTGAATCTATCAAAAACGGTATTTTAATAAATGACAAAATGGTTACTTTGAGTGATATTATTAAAAACAGCGATACATCATGGGCCGAAACAGAATGGGAGTTTCCAAAGGGTCGCCGAAATTATCAAGAAAAAGACCTGGATTGTGCTTTACGTGAATTTGAAGAAGAAACTGGAATTATGCAAAATAATTTAACTATTATTGAAAATGTAGTGCCATTTGAGGAATCATTTATAGGAACCAATCATAAATCATATAAACATAAATATTTTTTGGCATTTATGAGTAAAACAAATAATTTATATAATTTTCAAAAATCAGAAGTTAGCAAATTAGAGTGGAAAAATATAGACGAGTGTTTAGAATCAATAAGACCATATAATTTGGAAAAAAAACAATTAATTACAAATATAAATAAAGTATTAGAAGAATATAGATTATATTCATAATATATAGTATTATGTCTAAAAAAGGAATAAAAATAGAAGAACTAAAAATAGAAGATAGTTGCAATATAAATTTAGAACCTGAATATTCCAAATTAAATTGCACAGAAGACAACTACTATTCAAATAGTTGCAACAAATTCCTTCTTAAAAAAGAGCTCATCGAGAGAAACTGTTTAGAAGAAGAAGGTGAAGATATAAACTCATTTTTGTATCCAAATTTGAATGATATAGACTTCAATATAAAAATTGCAGAAAAAAAAGAGTTCAACGATAACAAATATGACGGCACAATTCATGCAAATGTAAAGAAACAAGCCGACATTTTAGCAAACGCCGATTTTGAATTGTCGCCACATCAAACATTTGTTAAGAATTTTCTCTCTTTTCAAACCCCATATAATAGTTTACTTTTGTATCATGGATTAGGTTCAGGTAAAACGTGCTCAGCAATCGGCGTATGCGAAGAAATGCGTGACTATTTAAAACAACTTGGAATATCAAAAAGAATTATTATTGTTGCCTCTGAAAATGTCCAGGATAATTTTAAATTACAGCTTTTTGATGAGAGAAAATTAAAAGAAGTAAATGGTCAATGGTCTGTCCGTGGTTGCGTAGGCAATAAATTGTTAAAAGAAATTAACCCTATGAATATGGTGGGGCTAACAAGAGATAAAGTAATTGCGCAAATAAAAGCTCTTATAAATAGCACCTATTTATTTTTGGGATATGGACAGTTTGCAAATTATATTATTAAAACAATTAAATATAATGAAGAAGCGGATACAACTTTTAAAAAAGTTAAAAAACCTACTGGAAAGGATATAAATGTAGACGTAGAAGAGGAAGAAGAAGGTCCAAAAAGGGCCTCTAAAATTGAAACTATCGTTAATTTGGACAAGAAAATGATACAGCGTCTTAAAGCGGAGTTTAATAATCGTTTAATCGTGATTGATGAAGTTCATAATATTCGCAAAGAGGATGAAAATAAAAACAAAAAAGTAGCCGTTAATTTGGAAATATTGGTAAAAGCGGCTGAAAATATGCGCCTTTTGCTTTTGTCTGCTACACCGATGTATAATAATTACACCGAAATAATTTGGCTTTTGAATTTAATGAATACAAATGATAGACGAGGCAAAATAAATGTGAGCGATGTGTTTGAAAAATCAGGCAATTTCAAGCCCGGAGGTGAAGAACTGCTTATTCGAAAAGCAACTGGTTATGTTTCATTTGTGAGAGGAGAGAACCCCTATACATTCCCTTATAGAGTTTACCCAGTTGAATTTGCAAAGGAGCATACATTTATTAAAGAAGAAAATGCCGACGGTGAATTAGTGCCAGTTTACCATACTTATCCCGAGTATCAAATGAATCATACAAAAATAAGAAATACTGCAATTATAAAACAGTATTTAGACAACAATATTTATTCCTATTATTTAAATACGATTGGGCGATACCAGGCGCTGGTTTATAAATACATTATTCACAATTTAAGAACCAAAACTTTTAACATTACGACTAAAAAAGGTCAGGTAAGACAAATGCCTAGTTTTGAAAATATGGAAGCATTCGGTTATACTTTGTTGCAAAAACCGCTAGAATCCCTTATTATTTCTTATCCGATTGATGGACTAGAAAGCATAATAGATAGTGTTTTGCAAAAAGATATATTTTTAAATGAACTAGAAGAGGATTTTTTTATTGAAAGACCAGAGACGGAAGAAGACTCTTCGAGTAAATTAATTGTAGATTTGAGCACGGAAGATGTAACAAAAGGTTCTAAGGGTCTTAAGGGAGGAGTGCTAACGGGAGGAGTTTTAACGGGAGGAGAAGGCACTTCATCTACTTCATCGGATGTAAGAGAAGAAATTTATATTGACCCTCGCGATTTAACTGGCAGACAAGGTTTAGACCGAATGATGACATTTACCGACTCAAAATCTCCGCCTGAAAAAGGAAAATTTGAATACAAAAAAGAAACAATCGATAAATATGGCCGTATTTTTTCAAAAGACGTAATCGGCGACTATAGTGCAAAAATAAAATGCATTTTGGAAAACATTTATTCAGATGAGTCTGGTATAGTTTCCGAGGGCATTTTGTTGATTTATTCGCAGTATATAGATGGCGGATTAATTCCTGTTGCTTTGGCTCTAGAAGAAATGGGTTTCTCTCGTTTTGGTAAAGGAACTAAAAATTTATTTAAAAATAAACCCGTTGAACCGGTTGATGTAAGAACGATGAAGCCACCCACAAATAAAAAAGATTTTATGCCAGCGCGTTATTCGATGATTACTGGCGACCCTAGGTTATCACCTGACAACGATTTTGAAGTAAAAGGAGTTACAAATGAAAACAACAAAGACGGCAATCGAGTAAAAGTAATTTTGATTTCAAAAGCCGGCTCAGAAGGCATCGATTTGAAATTTATTCGCCAAGTGCACATTTTAGAGCCATGGTATAACATGAACCTTTTGGAACAAGTTATTGGCCGTGCTGTGCGTAATTTTAGTCACAAGGATTTGCCATTTGAAAAAAGGAACGTCCAAATTTTCATGCACGGAACTTTATTAGATGACAATAAAGAAGAAACCGCGGATTTGTATGTATATCGTGTTGCAGGTGTTAAGTCAATTCAGATTGGAAAAGTGAGCAGGTTGTTAAAAGAAACCGCGGTTGACTGTATTATTAATCACGACCAGACAAATTTTTCACAAGACATAATGAATGGTAAAATAGAAGGAACTATTATACAAGAATTATCCAACGGGTTAATTTTGCCTGATTTTAAAATAGGCGATAAACCTTTTACATCTGCATGCGACTATTTATCCACATGTTACTATGATTGCGTTCCAAATAAAATAATAAATGAGGAGAATTTGAATGAAGATACATATAACGAAAATTTTATTTTGGGAAATTCGGATAAAATATTACAAAGAATACGTATGCTTATGAAGGAGAATTATTTTTATAAAAAGGCCGAGCTTCTTGAGTTAATAAAAACTCCCAAAGATTATCCTCTTGTTCAAATATATGCTGCATTAACGCAGTTAATAGAAGACCAAAATGAATTTATAGAGGATAAATATGGGAGGTCGGGAAGGTTAATAAATATAGCGGATTATTATTTGTTTCAGCCACTAGAATTATTAGACAAAAATGTTTCTATCTTTGAAAGGTCTGTTCCGATTGATGTAAAACACAAAATGATTAAATTTAATGTGAATCAAAATATTATACAACCAAATAAGTCGCAAAAATTGATAATTGATGAAGAGTCAGAGGAACTTTTAGAGGAACCTGTATTAGGTGTAGCACCCAAATTAGTAATTAATAAATTTATTAATGGTAAAAAAATATTTGATGAATTGGATGCCAATTATAAATTGGTCGAAATGTATTCAAAGGACAAATTAGAAATGAACGAAAATGGACAAGAGGTTTTAGTTCCTAATAAAGTTGATAGAGGTGACGATAACTGGTATAAAATTAGCGGCATAGTTATACGAAAAATGCAGGAGGAAATCCCGGCTGATAATTTATGGCAATTTTGTGTGGACCATATGATTGAAGTATTATTTTTTAAGGAAAAGGTGGATTTAATGAATTATATTTATTCTTTAGAGAGTATTGAGAGAGACAGTCTTGAGTCTCTCATTAAAAATTATTTTGTAAAACAAAGTATTTATGCAGCATCTATTGAAGCCATCGTATTATTTAATTTAAATAAAATGTCATTAATGATACTTAATAAAAAGAACGAATGGGTAAAAGGAGAACCAGAAGATGAACGTAAAATAAGACAATCTGAAGAAGGTAATGCATTTTTTAGTAAATTAATAAGAGCTTCATACAATCAGATTATTGGATTTGTTGGATACGAAAAAGGCAATAAATATTTAATATTTAAAACTAAAAATTTGGATTCCTCGAGAGATACTGGGGCTAGATGTGATGAAGCAGGTAAAAGTAAAACATTAACACTTCTTAATAAAATACTAGGAACCGAAAAATATACATCGGAAAATACGAAAAAAATAGTAGGAAAAGATAATGTCGTAATACAAGAAGCCATTTTGCAAACAGAATTGTGCGTGATTGAAGAGTATTATTTGCGTTATTTTAATTTTATTGAAAAAAATGGGCTAAAATGGTTTTTTACACCTGAAATGGCACTATATCATGATTTTAAATTTAATAAATAATTATAATAATAAAATTGAAAACAAATTAAAGGATAATTAATATATATATATTAATTATACATAATGGAACTATCACAAAAAAAACCCCAATTTCAAACAAAATTTAAACGCAAAGATGTTAAAATAAGCACAATTTATTCGAGGTCTTTAATTACGCGAAATATTTCGCTACCTATTACGGCAGTTGGAAAAAATATTAAGGAAACAATTGAGGAAAATATTTCAGCTAATTTTGAGGGAAAATGTCTTGTGGAAGGTTATATTAAACCTGGTTCATCTAAGATTATTACATATTCGTGTGGTTTAGTCCAAAGAGGTAATTTTATATTGTTTGAAGTGGTTTTTGAATGTGATGTGTGTTTTCCAGTTGAAGGAACGCTAATTTCTTGTGTTGCTAAAAATATTACAAAGGCAGGCATTCGCGCCGAAAGCACGGAGAGCGTTCCTTCACCTGTAATCGTATTTATTGCCAGAGACCATCACTATAATAATGCACAATTTGCAAATATAAAACCAGATGATAGATTTAATGTAAGAGTAATTGGACAAAGATTTGAACTGAATGATAAATATGTTTCAGTAATAGGTGAATTGGTGAAACCCAAGATGGATTTTGAGGGCGCACAAATAAAACCAAAATTAGTAATTGAATCCACTTTTTAGTCCACTTTTAAAAAAAGTGGAGCAAAATTATATTTATTTTTTAACACTTTGTCTTATATATTTGGCTCCACCTTTTTCAAAGGTGGATTTAGTATAGCAAGAAATTGCCGCCAATTCCAAGTCTAAATCTAAAATCATACATAATTGAAACAAGAATCCACAACATTAACATCCAACACATCATATCGGAAAGACGGTAGTTTGTGTAACCAATATAAATCAATACTATCCCTAAAATCGAAATAGCATGTTTATTAAAAAACGCAAAGAAAAGAAAAATAACTCCCAAGCCTAAATAAACAGAATTATTAAAAAAAACCATTTTATACATTAACTAAATATTTTTTCTTGTAAATATGAATTATAATATTCAGAATTGTATTAAAAACAACTTATTAATATTATTAAATAATGGAAATTTCCGTCTCTACAAATGAAGTGAATAATTTTTCTGTAAGCGAACTAGATTATATACGCGAAATAATCGAAAGTATGAATAAGTTCAACCAAATTGAAGTATTACGAATATTAAGTAAACACAAAGACATTATTTTAAATGAAAATAAATATGGAGTTCATATTAATTTATCAGAAATAAAAACTGAAGTAATTAATGAACTGAATAATTTTATTCAATATGTAAATGCACAAGAATCCAATTTGCATGATGTAGAGAAACAAAAGGAGAACTTTAAGAATATATATTTTACAAAAGATAATAAAGATAAATCGAGTAACTAAGTAATAACATAAATAAAAATGTTTAATCAAAATGAAAATAATTATAATCATGTATTGCGAAATTTACAAGATTATATGCTAAATGATTCAAATATTCAAAAAATAGTCAACAATAGTTTAACAAATAATAATACTGATGAAACAAATAAAAATTTTAAGCAGCCCAGAGAGTTTTTTATTCCAAAGCAAAAAGACTCTCTCTTTTGGTGTTTTTATATTATGAAAAATGGGCAAGAAGATTATGATGACTTGAATATTACGATTGTAACTGAAAAACAATTAAAAATTGCGTTGGTTGAAAAATTAAGAACTGTAAAACCATTACTTAAAACTTATAAATTTGCATCATTAACCCATATAGAAAATCAACTAGTAAATGAAAATAAAATAGACTTGCCAACATTTTTAACCTTATGTGTTTTAGAAAACCTTAATATTTTTTGTTTAAAAAAGAAAACTTATTACGAGCTGCTAATGAATGATACAAATAATATTCATGTTATTAATATTATGGAATATGGTAAATTTGGTTATAAAAATAATTTTGAAAATAAAGAAGGTTTGGAAAGTAAAGACGTTTTAAAAGAAAAATACAGGACAACTATGTTTAAAATTGAAAATATTGAAAAGCCGTTGAATGCTTTATCAGCATATAAAGTGTGTGAATTGGTAGATTTTTGTAGTAAATTGGATATTAATATTATAAATGAAAAAACAAATAAGAAAAAAACTAAAAACGAACTATATGAATCTTTAATTCAATATTTCTAAAAAAATTGAACAACAATTTAAATATATGTATTTATTATATATATATTAAAATGAATAATAAAAATACTGATAAAAAAAGTTCGACTACATCCGATTATGATGTTGACTTTGAAAATGAGGAGTTTGACGAAATATACAATTCACTTAGTAAAAATGACAGGAAAAATTTATTTGAATACAAAGCAGATGGAACATTCAAAGCAAAATATTCTACAAATAGAATGAAGGAAATATTGCGAGACCTAAATAGTCAAGAAATAAAAGACTTTTATAATAATTATTTGACTGCAAAAGAACGAGAATTTGTAGATAGTGTTCAATTGCCTGATAGACTAGACAAAATTAGAGGACTTGGTGGACAAAATAAATGGAAACAAGAACATGGTATTGTAAAAGTTGGTGATAGTGGTATTATTTTTAAGCCAAAGCAACCTAGTATTGTGAGTCCTTTAATAGAACAAAAAATAGAAAAAAAAATAGAAAAAAAAGAAGAAAAGTATGAAGTTGATGATGAAGTAGAAGTTTATAACCCAGATGAACGCACTAGGTTACATGCAATAATTATTGGCGTAAATACAGATAATACTTATGATGTAATGTATGATGATGATAGTGAGGAAACTGACGTCCTTGCAAAGTATATTAGTTCTTCAGAAAAATTTATGAAAAAAGAGGATATTATAAATGCCAAGTATTTGGAAGGTCGCGTTCATACACCGGAGGACTTTGAACCTAACTCGCCTGAGTTTGAACCACACTCTCCTGAGTTTTCGCCCCATACTCCTGATATGCCTCCGCCTCCAGAGTTATTAGAAAAAGATATTGAATTGGAGGAAGTAGAAGAAACCACAAAAACATCAAGTCAAATATTATTTAGTAATTTAGTAGAATCATACTATCAAAGCAGACCTTATGGTTATGAAGCAGGCAAAATGACCGAATTAGAAGTCCGTTTTGGAACTAGAGGTATTCGAAGACTAACCAAAAATGATTATGATAATGTGATTAAAACCCTCAAATCATTTGGGTTTAAGACTATTAATAGTTCAGGTGACTACAGTTTAAGAATCCAAAATGAATTCATGAATAATTTATCTGGTAAATTTGAATTATCCAATATAAGAACAGAAATAAATGGTATTGAGCAAATCAAAATGTTTTGTATTTCAAATAATATAAAAGAGCTAATTAAAAGTCATGGAAATAGTGTTAAATTCACAAAAAAGACCGCATTTGCAAATGATAAAAAAGAAAGAGCAAGACCAGTTAATTTTGACGACTTTAATTTTCGTGTTTCGTTGCAAAGTGAAGAATCCATGTCCTCAAATAAAGGAGTTGCAGCATATATTGTAAATACTTGGAGAAATAATAAGAAAACATTTCGTTTTATGAATCGTGTTACATTTACACACGATAGTTATCCGGTGAATGTTGATATTAGTATTGTAAAGTCATCCGATTTTAGAGGGAATAAACATTATACTACAGATGATGCGGATATATTTAATAAACCAGAATCCTATGAAATTGAATTGGAAGTTAATAATAAAATGGTTGGACCTGGCACCGAATTCAAAAATTACAACATCATTTTGGAGTCGTTGCGAAAGGTTATTAAATATGTCTTAAGTGGATTACAACACACCAATTTTCCGATTGCTTATTCTGAACAAAAAGATGTTATTGGCGATTATATGAAACTACTTTTTAAAGATGCATATGAGCCAGGAAAAAATGTATATTCAAAACATTTTATTGGACCAAGCTCATATACGCTTCAAAGAATTAATGTTGTTCCTGTAAATGAGAATTCAAATGCACCAAATATTAGAAATAATTATACTGTTACTGATAAAGCGGATGGAGACCGTCATTTAATGTATATTAGCGGTAATGGTAAAATCTATTTAATAAATACAAGTATGAACGTCATATTTACAGGTGCTAAAACAGAACAAAAAGAACTGTTTGAATCTTTGTTAGACGGTGAGTTAATTTTGCACGATAAAAAAGGCAAATTCATTAATTTATATGCCGCATTTGATATTTATTATTTAAATAAAGTAGATGTTCGTTCGTATACATTTATGGTTTCAAATGTGGAACCTGAAATGGACAAATCTAGATATGCTTTATTAAATAGACTAATACAAAATCTGAATGTTATGTCAATTTTAGAAAAAGGTCCTACAAATAAGGAAAGGGAAAAAGAAGAAAAAAAGTCAAGTTTTAAATCGCTTTCTCAAAAAATCCAACAAAGTTTTGTGAGTTCGCCAATAAGAATTACTTGCAAACGTTTTTATCCAGAAAATCCAGAATCGGGAGATATATTTAATGCATGCAATCAAATAATTACAAAACAGAAAAATGGACTATTTGAATATGAAACCGATGGACTCATATTTACTCCCGCATTTATGGGTGTAGGTTCTGACAAGGTGGGTTCTGCTGGCCCCTTATCTAAAATTACTTGGGACTATTCGTTTAAATGGAAGCCGCCTCATTATAATACAATTGATTTTCTTGTAACTACTCAAAAAACCACTTCTGGTGGCGATATAATTAAAAATATATTTGAAGAGGGAACCATTTCAAATTCGGCGGTTCAAATAAGTCAATTTAAACCGATTGAATTGCGATGCACTTTTATTGAAAAAATGCACGGATTTATTAATCCATGTCAGGATATTATTGATGATAAATTGCCTGAATACAGTAACAATATGCAAGAAGAAAAATTAACGAATGAAGCAAAACCGATGATATTTTATCCTACAAATCCATATGATTCAGACACAGGCCTTTGTAACATAATGTTAAGAAAAGACAATAATAATTCTTTGCAAATGTTTACTGAGGAAAACGAGGTTTTTGGAGATAATACGATTGTAGAATTCAGTTATGACTTTGACAGAAAAAAAGGGTGGCGATGGGTTCCATTACGTGTTCGTTATGATAAAACAGGCGAGATGCTTCAAGGCGCCAAAAACTTCGGAAATGCGTATCATGTAGCAAACAGTAATTGGCAGTCAATACATTATCCTATTACCGAAGATATGATTTGCACAGGATTAAATATTCCGGAAATTGGAATTGACGATGATGTTTACTATAATAAACCATCTGGCGAAATGAAAACCGAAGCACTCAAAAACTTTCATAATTTATACGTAAAAAAAATGCTTATTAAAAGTGTTTCAAAAAAGGACGACACGTTAATTGACTATGCATGTGGTAAGGCAGGCGATTTGTCAAAATGGATTGCGGCAAAATTATCTTTTGTGTTTGGTATTGATATTTCCAAAGATAATTTAGAGAATCGTCTTGATGGCGCATGTGCCAGATATTTAAAAGCAAAAAAACAAAACAAACACGTTCCTTATGCGCTATTTGTGAATGGTAATAGTGCGCTAAATATTAAAAATGGTAGTGCTATGCGAGATGATAAAGCGGTTCAAATAACAAAAGCTGTTTTTGGGCATGGAACCGATAAAAGTGACCAACTAGGAAAAGGAGTTGCAAGACATTATGGAGCAGGCTCAGATGGTTTTAATATTTCGTCGTGTCAATTTGCAACTCATTATTTCTTCAAGGACCCTGAAATATTACAAGGGTTTCTAAAGAACTTGGCAGAGTGCACTAAATTAAACGGGTATTTTATTGGGACTGCTTATGATGGCAAACTTATTTACAAATTACTAGCAAATAAAGAAAAAGGTGAAAGTGTTCAAATTTATGAAAATGATAAAAAAATATGGGAAATTGTAAAAGAGTATAATTTTGATAAATTTGAGGACAACGCCAGCTCGATTGGCTATAGAATTGATGTGTTTCAAGAATCAATTAATCAGCTTATATCTGAATACTTAATAAATTTTGATTATTTTAACAGAATTATGGAAAATTATGGATTCAAAATTATAGAGCGCGAAGAAGCGCAAAGTTTAGGTTTGCCAGAAGGATCAGGATTGTTTAGTGAACTATTTATGAATATGATGGAAGAAATAAAAGGAAATAAATTCAAGGCAAATGATTATGGTAATGCATCAAATATGAGTTTAAATGAAAAGAAAATTTCGTTTTTAAATCGATATTTCGTTTACAAAAAAGTTAGAACTGTGAATCCTGATAAAGTTGAGATTGATTTGGATGATTATCAAGAAGAAGAGAAAGAAAAAGAAATAGAAGGTTCTATTAATAAAAAAGAAAAAGAAAAAGAAGAGGAAGCAAAACCTAAAATAAAAAAATTAAACAAAAAGCTGATGTTAGTTCCTGCAACAGAAGCAATTGAAGAAAAACCAGAGTTTAAATTAGTTGAAAAAGTAAAAACTGCAAAAAGCAAAACAGAAAAACCTAAGAAAAAGTTGATTGTTGAGGATGATGAATAATAAAACTATTATTATTACTTAAAAATTAAATAATATAATATATAATCATTATTAATATGAATTATTATATATTACCCAAAAATAACCATGTTTTAGATTTTTTACCACAACTTCAAGAAGATGCAGTAAATATACATACTACATTTAGTCTTTTAAAATGCTATAACAAACTTGTGGAACAAATTGATATAAAAAATATTACCAATTTTTTTCAATTGGCAAATCCATATGAATATATTTTTTCTAATATTCCTGAAATAAATACAACAATTAGTAAATTACCAGTAACCGATTGTATTTTTTATGATTTATATGAGACATTTACATACTTGAATTTTTTTGAGAATTTTACAGAAAATATGAATGCATTTTATATTAGTAAAAACCTAAATGATATTTTAATTTGTCATAATTTATTTAGAGCAGATTATAATGATACTATAATTAGTAGTGAAAGCATAGATGATACTATTACAGATGTAAAAATATACAACTTTGATTTTATATTTTATGAAATAAAAAATAATGATAATAATATCAATAATGATGTAAACCAGTATACAGTTCAACTATTACAAATTTTACGAATTATTTTATTAAATCAGAAAAATAATGGGAATTGTATAATTAAAATAGAGCATATGATTTATAAACCTATTATTGATATTATATACATATTTTGTTCTTTATATGAAAAAGTGAGTATTATTAAACCTACTACAAGTAATATTACTAATTTTGAAAAATATATTGTGTGTTCCAAATTTATTTTAAATGAAGAAAAAAAGGCAAGCTATAATAATTACATTATTAAGATGGATTTATTTTTGAGTAAATTTCTTAGTTGTAATAGTAATAAAAATATTTCTTCCATTTTATCAAATAGTATTCCTTGTTTTTTTTTGAATCGAATAGACGATATTAATATTATTTTTGGTCAGCAACAATTAGAAACTATTGACCATCTTATTAATATGTTTAAAAATAAAAATAAAGATGAAAAATTAGAATTACTTAAAAAGGCAAATATACAAAAATCAATTAACTGGTGCGAAAAATATAAAATACCTTATAATAAGATAATTGATAAACCGAACATTTTTTTACCATTAAAAAAAAATAATAAAATAGCGGATGAAGAAGTAGAACCAGAACCAGATGTTTTTATATAAAAAATAAAAATAATATTTAGTATTATTATAAATGATTAATGAAGATGCAATTAGTGAAGATGCAATTAATAAAGACAGCGTTGTTAGCATAGATTTAAGTAGTAGTACTAATAATACAAATAGTAATAATGCAAGCGTTGACACTATTGTTTCTATAAAAAAAGAAACTAGAATAAATAAAATATATAGTGCATTAAATGACCAAGATAATATACAAAAAATGACCGTTGCAACTGCTGTTATTCTTGAAATGTATCGAGTAATGGTATCTTCTCTTTTAGTTCTATTTGTTCCTCAAAAATGTGACGACCATATTTGTAGTATGCACGAAAATATGGTTTGGATGGATAGCCTTTATAATTCAGGATTAGTTGTTAATTTTATTACGATGTTTAGTTTTGTAGTTATGTATTATTATGAAGTCAAGAGAGAGAATAAATTAATAACATATTTAGAAGTAAATAAAAGTGTAGCTTGTGATAATGAAACTGTTGGAAAAGTTCTTGAAGGTCTTTCTCTCGAAAAAAGAGAAAGTATATTATATTTTGACAAGGTCTACCAAAAAGTCAGCTATTTTGTTTTATTCATGTTTGCATTTAATACAATTTTAAGTGGATTTGTTGTTTATGAATATTATTTGGATAATCAAACAACATCTACATATATTACCAATATTCTTTTTATGATTACAAAATTGGCGGATATTTATTCAACTGTAAATACAGAGAGAAATGTATTTTATTCTGCTTATATGAAAGGAAAGGTGCAATTTAATGACGTTGACCCAAATAAAAGGTTGCTTATTAAAGATAAAGATAAAGATAAAGATGAAACTGTATAAATTATTTATAAAAACTACTTACAACTATGTAGTATAGTTATTATATTATAAAATGAGTAAATTACTCGATATATTTTTTGATTCTACAAAATACTCAATTTTAACACAAATGCGGACAGGAAATGTGTTTTATGATACTATAATAACAACCGCGTTTATTTCAATATTCACTTATTTTTTTAATAAACTTTATGACATAAACCATATGAAAATTGTAGGTTTTATGTATTCTTTGTTTTATAAAAAAAACTGTATTATTTTGGAGGGGAAAAAATGCTCGGTTGTGTCTAATTACAGTTATGGTCAACAAATTTCCGTTTCTTATAGTGACAGATTTAAAGCAATTCTAGATTATATTGTAAAAAATATAGATAATAATGTTTCTATTTATCAGCTTAAAGAGTTTTATCATAACATAATTGACACTAAAAAGAATGGTAGTAAAACAATTGGAGATACATTAATAGTAAATCAGTATAAAAAATTTTCGATTGATGATAAAATATTTTATGAAATTATTTGCGAAAGAGAGGATGATAGTAACAATAATGAAAGACAAGAAAAAATGTCTGCTAAGACAGATATAATTACGATTAAAATTTATTCATATGATTTGTCTTTGGTAGAAATAAAAAAATACATCGATAATATTACGGATATTTATTTGAAAACAATTAAAGATTGTCGGGCTAATAAACGATTTATATATACTTTGAATAATGTCAAGCTTTCAGCGAGTAATGATGATGATGATGAAAGTTGTAGTTTAAATAATCGTTGGAATGAAGATGTATTTGAAAGTGCCAAAACTTTTAATAACTTGTTTTTTGATGGTAAAAAGAGTTTAAAGAGCACAATTGATTATTTTAAGGATAATAAGAAATGGTATTATGATAAAGGAATTAAATATACACTTGGAATCGGATTACTTGGTCCTCCAGGAACTGGTAAAACTTCGTTAATTAAAGCAATTGCAAACTATTTGGATTGCCATATTGTTATTTTATCGTTAAAATTAATTAAAACAAAAAGGCAGTTGGATAAATTCTTTTTTGAAAATAAATATAACTCGAAGAATGAGAATGATTCTATTAGTTTTGATAAAAAAATAATTGTTATGGAGGATATTGATTGTATTGGCGATATTATTTTAGACAGAAATAAAAAGGGAAATGCAAATGTAACAGATCCTTCAAAAACGATGAATAGCAACGATAATCTTAAATTAGGGGATGTTATTCGCGGTGTTGTTGAAATGAATAATGATGCGAATGATGCTACTGCTAAAATGCTGACAAAGCTGAGTGATGAAGAGCCAATAACGTTGGATGATATTTTGAATGTGTTTGATGGAATTAGAGAAACGCCTGGGCGAATATTGATTATTTCTTCCAATCATTATGATAAATTGGACCCTGCATTAATTCGACCTGGTAGGATTGATGTTACGCTTGAATTGACGAAAGCAAGTCATAATACGATTTCTGAATTATATAAACATTTATTTAATAAAGAAATTGATGTGGAAAAATTGGCAAATGTAAAGGAGTATCATTTTTCTCCTGCAGAACTCATTAATATGTATATTTTACATAAGGACGAGGATGAATTTTTAAATAAACTTATCCACTTTTAAAAAAAGTTATGCAAAGCGAAGAGCAAAACTACTAATTTTTGTCTAACTTTTACACATTTTCTCATTTTAAACATATAATTTATGCGCAAACTTATTGCCTTCTTTTGATACCCACCTTAATATTGATTTTTCTAAGTGAAAATTAAACCAACTTGTATAATGTGGTTCTTGTAAAATATACTCAAATTTATCCAAAACATAAGTATAAGAAATATTGTTATTATCTTTTATCCATTCTTTTGTTAAAATATGAAATGGTATTTGATGGTCTACTTCTGCGTCTAAACCTAACATTTTGTTTGTGACTGGACAAATATTATTTGGATTTAATGAATTACAAACACGAAAATTGTTGATTTGTGATTCTATTGCGTTCCTTAAGGCTCTTATTAAGTTTGCTTTGTCGTTTCTACTACTACCAGAAAGTGGTCTTATAGATGTTGGATACCAAATATTATTAACAAGAATACTAAAACATTTTTTTCCATAATTATCTTTTACTATATGTATACTTGAAATTTGTGAAACATTAAATTTTATATCTTCATCATCTGGAGTATAAAATTTTTGAAAAATATGTTTGAAAAATACACTTTCATTTTCAGTTAAAATACCAATATTATTATTTTTAAGATAATTAGACAATAAAAGATGACGATTTTTTATTGTTTTTTCATTTATAACTAATTCAAGAGACATTTTATTATAACTATTATATTTATTTGTTACAATAAAAATTAATCAATTTTATTATTAAATATAATTTGACATTTTACACCTTTTAACCTTTTAAATGTAAAAAGGTGTAAATAAAAAAGCTTTAATTTTTTGGCATAACTTTTCTTACAAAGTTATACAAAATAAAAAGTCAATTTGAGTAAATTTTTGCTCAACTTTTCTAAAAAATAAACTCAAAAATGATTAAACTTTGGCTCCACTTTTCCTAAAGGTGGATTACATAAGCGGGTTTCGCGGTGACTGTGCAAAATGATTTGAACTAAATACTGTTCCTGGATAATAACGATAAGGGCTCGGCTGTGAAATCGGTGTTCTATATTGCTCACCCAAATAGCACGCCTTTTTATTTTGATATCTTATAATTGGTGGATTACCGCATTTTGACGACTTATTTTTAAGTATAAAAGGGATTTCTGTTTTAGACCCGCCATTTATTTGTTCAATAGATAAGTTGGCATTATTTCGATGAAAAGATGCCGCATTTGTTTCTATTGTATTTACGTTCAATTTCAAATTTCTTGTGCTACTTGAAACTGCACCCTGTGTCGCAAATTGTGGATTATTTGGTTTATAAACAACCACCTTACACCCTCGAGGATTACTTGGGCCCTGGATTGGAACACCCCAATATGGATTACTGACAAACGCCGCATATACTTCCAGCGATTTTGTTTTATAAGGTTCTGGTAATCCATTTAAGAAATTAACAAGTCCGTTAAAAGTAGTTATTTTCTGGGAATAAAATTCACTTACTTGTTCAGGAGTTAAAATAGAATTTGTATTCAATATAGTAACAATTGCGTTTACAAGCGATGCCTCTGTAGTCTCATAAATTTCGCCATTTGGGTAACAATTTGCTAAATATTCGTTTGTAAGAGCAAGCGCACTTCCAGGCTTGTAGGGCGCGTTTCCAGCACCACTAACAAAATTGAAAGAACGTTGTTCAAAAGTCTGGCACCGATTTTCCATGTATTGAGCATGCGTAGTGTAATAATTTTTCTTTAATATAGTGCTTGCAGGAAGAACACGGCGTCTGGCTTTTTTCTCTTCATTACAACAAAGGGGTTTTGTAGTAGAAGTTCTATCTGGATTGTTTGTTAAATAAGTATTGTTAGGATAATAAGATGCTACTATACCTGTGCCTTCACATGTTTTACAATCGTTATTTAATTGCAACGCCTGATTTATTTCATAAGGTTGATTTTGTTTCACTATAAAACTACCAGGGTTGTCCATTAATTCATTTAGAAGACCGCGACCACCTGCTCCGCCTCCTAAGGAAGACCCTGTGCTAGACTTTACAATTCTGTTCATGTTGTAATTAATTCTGTCTATTTCAGATTGGTTATATTCGGTTGATGATTCGATTGGTGCAGAAGGAATAACACGACCCTTTCTATAATGTTTAATGGGTCTTGGCAGACCAAATCCAGTTCTAAAAACATTACCAACATCATTATTTGTAAGTGGGCGAATATGACCTTGAGCTATTCCTGTTGGATTACTAAGAACTCCGGTTCCTTTCCATGTTTTATATCCGCCTTGAGGGACGTGATTATTATACGATTTCATACCTAATGGATAAAAAGCAGATGACATTCTAATATTATGAAAGAAAATAAAGTATTATATTATAATATGTCAATCATAATTTTATTACTAAATTTATTTTTTTTATTGTTAATTTTTTACCAATTATTTTTAGGACATAATATATTTAAAAGAAAAATTATTGAAGGAGCAGTAAGTAATTCTTCTCCTAGTCTTAGTAACATTCCTTTAAATGCTACAACAAATGCTGAAGCTATTCCTATTCCTGTTATTCCTTCTAGTCCTATTCCTGCTGATGATAATACAATTTATAATATTATAGTTCAATTAATTAATTATAATAATACATTAATATCCTCAGTTACAAATGTAATATTACCTACATTTGTTTCTGTTTCTGTTCCGATTACTTCCCTTCCCATTCCTATTGACATTAATAAACCATATAATGAGTCTCAATTTATTTTTACGGAGGTTCAATTATTTATATTATCTTTTACAGTTTATGCAATTAATAATAATAATAAAGAAATAAATCGTGCTATAAATAAACCAAATGTAATTGTTCCAAATACAATTAAAAACAATATTTTTACTAATTCTATTCCTGCGTCTGTTTCAAATTTTTTTACTGCTTATAAACGTTTTTCTAATTCGAATAATTTATCAGTTTGGCGGTTACTACAAACTAATATGATTAGATTAATTAATGAAAATAATGCTATAATATCTATACCGTTGAATATAGCAATAAAACCTTTTAATCCAAAGTAAATGACTGTTTTATTATGAAAGAAAATAAAGTATTATATTATATATAATATTTAATGAGATTCATAGTTTTATTGCTAATTTTATTTTTTAGTATGCTAATTTTTTACCAACTATTTTTAGCACATGCCTTAAATAATACATTTTTTTTCAAAGGAACAATTATTGAAGGGTTAACAAATACAGATACAGATAATAATTTGGAAATTCAAGTTCAAAAACAAGCCGGCGATATTGATTATTTAAAGGGTAGAGTAAATGACATGGATTCATTAAAAAAACAAGTGACTGATTTGAATGGAAATGTGACTTCATTATCAGACCAAGTTAAAGGCATGTTAATGTCACAACAGTCTGTAATACAGAATGGTGTTGCTTCAATTGCAGAATAATAATTTTTATAAAATTTTATAAGGATAAATATATATTTTAATAATTATTTAAAATATATATTTTAAATATATATTTATAATAAGTAAATAATGGCACAAACTTCTACAATTACTCCTACTACTACTCCTGGCAAAGAAAAAATTGGGTTTATGGGTTCTGATTACCCATATTATAAATATGTTAAAACACCTAGTGCTATGGGTATGTCAACAAAAGGTGATATGAACACATTAGCAAAAGATGTTACTGGAATTCAACAATATATAGACCTACTTTTCTCTGGTAAAAGCAAAGCTTCTGTAACCGGAAAGCCTTTAGGAAACAAATATTTTATAAATACAGGTGGAACTTGTATGGCAACAGATACAAGTAAGGAAGTAGATAGATATATTTATATAAATAATGTTCCAACAGGAAATATTCCATTTCTCTCAAGTGTAGCTGGAAACACCGGAGCAAAAGGGTTATTTCCTGGAATTCTTACAAATCTGAATGTCTTAAATCCTTTTGATTTAATGAATGCTTTTAGTACAAATTTAACTCCTCCTTGTATGCCTATAAAACTGCAAACAATTGATAATAATAATGCGGTAAGTTCCGAAACTAACTATATTGCAACGATGGATATTGAAAATATGGACCCATGTATTTTTCCAAATAAAATAAATCCGATTACCAAAGCTAAATGTGTTGAGTCGTTTGTTCCAAGTATGCCAAAAAGCATCGCAACCGATGCGGACTCAATTATGTTACCTGAGGACCCAGTTGTTCAGCTTTATTACGCAGGATTGTCTGCATTAGGCATTTACATTTTATACCGAATTATAGATAAATCAAAGTAAAATATATATTCTTTACTCAATAATATATATTCCAAAAGTAACTTAAAGAAACGAGGACCTTCAATTTTGACAAGTTTTTTTCTCAAGACTTTTTTGGAAAAGTGGATTTTGGACATTTATAAATGTCCAAAAACAGGAAATCCGAAAAAGTCTTGCCAAATTTCAACTGTTGTGACCATAAATTAATTTTAGCGTCTGGACAACAAAATAATAATTCAAATTTTGTTACCATAATTTTTTATAAAAGTATTTAAACTTATTTTCTGTTGCTATATTATGGAAACTTTAGGAAATGATTTAGTGGCAAAAAGTGGCAAAAAGTGGCACCATGATTATTATTGTGAGAAATGTGACTATAGATGCTACAAAATATATAACTGGAAGAAACATCTTGTGACATCTAAACATACCCAGGAAATGGTTGGAAATGGTTTAGTGGCAAAAAGTGGCAAAAAAGAGCAAAAGTATATGTGTGAATTTTGTGATAAATATTTTTGCACAAATGCTGGTTTGTGGAAACATACAAAAATTTGTAAACAAAATATTACTAGTAATAATGATAATACTAATGATAATAATGATACTGCAAATAATGAGCTAATTCAGTATTTAATTAATGAAAATAAAGAATTCAAAAACTTAATCCTAGAAGTATGTAAAAATGTTCAAGGAACAAATAATATAAATAATATGAATAATAATAATGTAACTCACACAAATTCTCATAATAAATCTTTTAACCTTCAGTTTTTCTTGAATGAAACATGCAAAGATGCCATGAATATGAGTGATTTTATTGATTCAGTAAAACTTCAATTGTCTGACCTTGAGTCTGTAGGGAAGCTTGGATTCGTTGATGGTATTTCTAATATTATTATAAAGAATTTGGAGGCGCTTGATGTAGTTAAAAGACCAGTTCACTGTTCCGATTCAAAGAGAGAAACGATGTATATTAAAGAACACGATAAATGGGAAAAAGATGATAGTGAAATGAAACAAATGAAGGAGCTTGTTCGGACAGTAAGGGATAAAAATATCTCTCTGATTGCTACTTGGAGAGACCTTTATCCAGAATGTGTTAAAAGTAATTCTAAAAAAACATCGCAGTTTAATCAGATATGTATGGAGGCATTTGGTGGCGAAACAGGCGGTGAAAAGGGGACCAAACAAGAAAAGGAGGATAAAATAATTAGTAGGATTGCCAAATCGGTAGTGATTGATAAAAAAGAATAAAGAATAAATAATAAATAAAGAAAAAAATGATTATAATATAAAAATAAATAGTAATTATATTATAATAATGATGATACAACAAACTGGACTACAAAGAGACACAATTGATAAATATTATACAAAACCCTCTGTAGTGGACTTGTGTATAAATTATATAAAAGAACATATTCCAATTTCCTTTAACAATGACTTAATTATTGAGCCAAGTGCAGGAAATGGCGCATTTATTCAAGGAATCAAAACGCTTTCTAAAAATCACCAATTTTATGATTTGGAACCCGAGTCGCCACTTATTTTGAAACAAGACTACTTGGCATTTGACCACACTACATTATTTTATGCAGGTGTGCATGTTGTTGGCAATCCACCATTCGGTCGCCAGTCGTCGCTTGCTATTAAGTTTATAAAAAAGTCATGCGAATTTTGCACTAGTTTGTCATTTATATTACCCAAAAGTTTTAAAAAAGACAGCCTTCAAAAAACATTCCCGTTAAATTATCATTTGGTTTTTGAAAATGATTTACCTGACAAATCATTTTTAGTGGATGGTATTGAACATGATGTGCCATGTATATTTCAAATTTGGCAAAAAAAAGACCATAATAGAGTTGTTGCAGAAAAATTAGTTCCAACACATTTCTTATTTGTAGACAAAGATTCTGACCCAGACATTTCATTTCGCAGAGTAGGCGTTAATGCTGGTAAAATAGATAATAATATATCCGATAAAAGCGTCCAGTCTCATTATTTTATTAAATTTACAAATGGTAAATCAGTTGAAGAAAACGTTGATAAGTTAAAAAACATTCATTTTGACTTTAATAATACGGTTGGTCCCAAATCAATTTCAAAACAGGAATTAATCAAAGAGTTTATTCGGATATTAAATTAGTTTAGTTTGCAAACTTAGACATAGTAGAAAGATACAAATCACTTATTACTTTGTTAATAATTGCTATGTATTCGGTTGAAGATAATTTGAGTGAAACACCCTGATACATCGCAATAAACATTTGCAACTTAATAAACTCATCGCTCAACTTAAGACCATATTTTTCCAAATTATTTTCAGTCACAAAATTATTTAAATTAAACAAAAATTCATATATTTTTTTTTGATTTGCATTATTAGAATCAATTAAAGCATCATTTATAAATTTACTAATTAACTCAACAATATATATTTTTTCAGATGATGTTATTTTATTAAGAATATCAGGCGGGTCAAAAAATCCATTTGTTAATATTCTAATAGCAACTTCTTCAGCAGGCTTTGTAAATATTTCTGTGCAAAAATCAAATAAAACTTCGTTGAACAAATTACTAGTTTTGTATAAAATTCCAAAATCAATTAGGCCTATTTTTATATTATCATTATTATCACTATTAAAATCTTTAATAAATAACACATTCCCGCTATGCAAGTCTCCATGGGTTGTGCCATATGTAAGTAATGTAATAAATACAAATTTATTTAGTTTTATTGCAAAATCATAATAGTCTTCTTTTGAAATTTGGTCTATTTTCTGCCCTTGAATAAATTCCATCATTATTAAATTATTGTATTTTTCTGTAACTTCTGGATAAAATTTGGGTATTACAACATAATTCAAACGCATGCAAATTCTTTTCATAAAACTCATATTTTTGATTTCTTGATTAAAATCTGTTTGACTTCGAATAATACCAATATTTTTTGCGATTGAAGCTGGTATTTCATATCTTTGAAACACAGAAAAATAGGATAATATGTAAACAACAAACATTAAATTGTCAATTGCATCATCTAACTGTTTTTCAATATTTTTTCGTTTCATTTTAAGAATAACTGTTTCACCTGTATCCATTTTAGTTGCCTTGAAAACAAGAGATATCATACCTGAATTAATTGGTGTAAAATTATTTTCGATTTTTAAATTAAATTGAGTTATCATATTATATAATAAATCATAATCAATATCTTTTTCTGTATAAGGTGCATTATCTGTATATTTTAATAATGATTTTTTTATTTTTTCACAAATAATGCTACTATTTAGTGCTATAGCCTGAAAAAGTTTTATAAAAAGGATATTAGTTTTAGAGAGCCGTTTTATAGTATTATTTATTAAAGCTTCGTTATTGTGAAAAATGTAGTAGCCAATTATTTCGCTAAAAATAATCCAACCAGAATTTAATAAAAACAATATATTTTTAATAATAGTTGTCATTTATTAAATTCTAACATTTTCTATAAATTGTTTTAACCTATTAACAATTTTATTTATTATCATAATAGAAACTTTTTGGACAAAAACAGGCATTTCACTTTCTTCTTTAAATATTATTAAACAATTAAAAATTATTTTATGTTGGCTATTTGAAAAGTCACAATTAAATTGAACATTTTTAATATCTGCTAATACCATATCTTTTTGAACCCATGTTGGTTTTTTTATTTTAATTGTTGACAAGTCAAATGTAATACTTTTATTATCACTTGTTTTTAAAATATGAAGACTTGCGTATTTTTGAGGTAATCCTAAATCTTCAAAGAAATTTTTAACAAGAATCGTAATTTGGGCATTATTTTCGTCAAGTTTGTCTAAATTCATATTCTCACAAACATCTTTGTTTAGTTCATATATTAATTTAATTAATTCAAAATTTATTATTGAACATAAATTTATGTTTTTATTTTCGATTGAAAAAAGTAAATTGTAATTTCCGTTTTCAAGTTTAATTATTTTTGTATCATTTTTGTCGTATAAAATTGTGGATTTTTCCATTTATTATTTATATTATTATTAAAAAAAATGTTTTTAAACCACTTTTTCCACTTTTTCCACTTTTAAGAAAAGTGGAGCAAAACATTTATTTTCAAGTTTTTATAATTTCATAAGAAAAGTTATGCCAAGCGAAGAGCAAAACATTTATTTATATCCACTTTTCTTATGAAATTGTAAAAAAGTGGAGCAAAACATTTTGATACACATATTAAAATTTGGCTCCACCTTTTTTAAAGGTGGATTTTTTTATAGGTTTAATATATAATGAGTGAAAACCTAAATTATATATTATTTGTGTTTTTATTATTTTGTTCAGCAATTTTTTATTCATATGGTAATTTTTACAGTAAAATTCCTGGTGTAAGTCAAAACTTTTGGAGGATATATTTTATGTCTATACTTTTTGTTGTGATTGAATATTCATTTCGTATTCCAGCAATCGTTATTTTAGGAAAAAATATGAGCAGCGTTTTAACTTATACAGTTATTCAAGTAATTACATTTGGTGTTGTGATATTGTTTAGTAAGTTTGTTTTAAAAGAAGAAGTTAAGCCAATTACTTATGGATTATTGGTAATTATTATGACTCTTATTGTAGCACATAACATTATTGTTAAAAAAGGCGGACATTAATATAATAATTTATAGAACAAGATGCAAAGTGCTCTCTTTTTGTATATTATAATCATTTAATGTTCTACCATCTTCTAGTTGTTTTCCAGCATAAATTAATCGTTGTTGTTCAGGAGGAATCCCTTCTTTGTCCTGGATTTTTTGTTTGACATCTTGGATTGACTCAGATGCATCTACTTCAAGAGTAATTGTTTTTCCTGTTAGGGTCTTTACAAAAATTTGCATTTTATGTATATAATATATAATAAAATAATATCTAAGCAGTTTATTTTATTATAATTTTACTTCAATTCATACAACACATTATTAATATTTTTATAGCAACAATTAATCCTACTGTTATAAGACCTTGTAGTGTAAATTCGTCTAATTTATAATCTAAATATTTTGATAATACTTTACTTTTATCTTTAGTATCTTTATTTTTATCATCTTTATTTTTATCATCTTTATCCTTATCATTTTCATTATAAAATATTATTTTCAAACATGTTGTATTAATATACTTTTTTTCTATTAAAGTTATTGGACATGCTCTTAATAAAAAAATTGTAAGAAAATTTAAATATATAATTATCAGTAATATAAATGAATTTATTATGTTGTATTTAAAAATTGTATTATATATTATTACTAATATGTAAATAATATGGATTGTCATGTAAAATACACCTAAACATAAATTTCTATCCAATTTATATTCACCTAAATTTTTGATAAAGAGAGAATAAATAGAGAATATGTTATAATTTTTTAGGTCAAGCATACTATAAATCCACTTTTAAAAAAAGTTGAGCAAAAAAACTTATAAATTTACTTTTCTTATGAAATTGTAAAGTGGAGCAAAAAAACTTATAAATTTACTTTTCTTATGAAATTGTAAAGTGGAACAAAACATTTAATAAATTTATTTTTTCACTTTTTTATTTAAAAACAAATTAAATAAATTTGGTTTATATTTAATTTGTTTTGCTCAACTTTTTTGAAAAGTTGATTAGATGTCTAAAGAAACCGTATTACTTGATGACTTCTTTCTTCTACCACTCTTTTTGGGCATATTTCCATCCGATTGAAGTTCTTTTAAGTCGCTAATACTAATCGTGCTGCTATCTTGTTGTTGTTGCTGCTGTTGCGGTTCTTGAATATTAATAGTCTTTGTCTTAAGTCCTGATAAAATATCCGAGATATCACTTGGTCCCTTCATTTCTGCTCTAGGACTTTGTCTTTGCGAAGTGTTTCCAAAATTCTCGCGAATATTAATTCCGTCATCCATATAATTGTTTCTTAAATCAGGGCGATTTGGAGGGAATGGATTATTTCCTGCTCTGCCATTAGGAGGCGGCACCGCATTTGGACCTTGGGTATTTAGGGGTGCAGGAGGTCCGCGTCCAGATGGCACCTGTGGTTCTCCATTCATCATATTACTCATAAATCCAGAAAATCCTGGCGACTGTTGTGCCATCGAATTAACCGCTGCATTTTGGAATGAACGCATTAAGTCAGGGTTTTGACGCAATATGTCGTCCATACCTGGCATAGCACTCTTAAACATCGTGTTTGTCATGTGAACCATCATAGCGCTTCCACCAAGTTGAAACAACAATTTCAATTCAGGTGCCATCGATGCTTTTGACTTGTATTTTTCGTGCAACTCGCCAAAAATCTCGTCATAATCTGTTATGTTTTCTCCTAGTTGTTCGCTCCATCCATCTAGCTTAATATCAAATGGGTCAAAACGGTTATTTAAAAATTCCATTCCATTAATAACCGCCATAAGCATATTGCCTTGAAACTTAACTGAATTTTGTTTTGCTTTTTCGTCCATAATGGTCTCATATTCTCCTTGCATTTCAGCAAGAGGTGACTCCATATTGTATTTTTTTGAAAGCTCAACACCCTTTTTTTCTAAAGCCTCCAATTTGCGCAAAACCTTGAACTTCTCTCTTAATAGTTCTTCTTTGGACATTTGAGGCTGACTAGAAACAGGCTTGTCTGGGTTCATAGGAATATTATTGAACTTTCCATAACCGTCCCACGACTTTTCATTATCTTCCGTTTGTGCGGTTGATTGACCGATGGATGGAGAAGAATCGCTAAACCTTACAGAGGGTTTGTCATCAGTTCCTCCAAATAAATCAGATTTGGGTCTAAAGGAAGACGAACTAGAGGGCTCATCAACAAGACCATTCAATTCATTCTCCAAATTATCCAAATCTTCTAAATCAATATCGCTGCTCATTTTGTTGCTTCCTTCTTTTATTTTATCATTCATTAAAAGCTCGATTCCACCTCCAAAATTGGTTGTTTTTGAACCATAATTGTTAGAGTTGGAACTAGATTTAAAATCATCGTCAAAATTTAATTCGGATATTTCAATAAAATCACTCATTATTATTTTAATTAGAACAATTATTTTTAAGTATTACGAATCGTTAAATATATAATTCCACCTTTTAAAAAGGTGGAGCCAAATAAACTTTTCAGAAAAGTTTAGCAAAAGAATGGTCTTGATTTATTTCTAATTAGTTATAATTTCATAAGAAAAGTAGATTTAAAGTTTTTGCTCAACTTTTCTTAAAAGTTGATATATACCAGAGCCCCTGCAAAAAGCAATCCGCTAAGTCGTCCTTCTTTTTGTGTGCTTTGAAAAACTCAAATTTCTCTCCATAGTTACTTTCTTTATCCATAATTTCTAAAGTTTTATTAACTCCTAGTTTTTTTCTATCACTATATTTTTCTTTATCTTCCTTGCTGAATGCTTTCAGTTTATTGGACGCCGAAACAAATTCAATATTGAGTCCTGTGCCTGTCATAATAAAATACTGCGCAACCATCCCCTGAATCGTCTTCATTCGATTTGCAATCGGACTAATTTGGTTTTCAATAATGACGTGGTCTATTACTAAATCGTCGCCAAATAATAAACCAAATTTAGTTTTAATATTTTTCCCGATTGTAACCAAATCAATCTCACTTGCATTTTTACTAGCAGCAACATTTTCAAAACAATTTTTCTCTCTATAAGAATTAATTAAAGAGAGAAGTTCAGTCTTCTTTATATTAGTATTAGAATCTTTTTGAATTCCATATTTTGTTGCAATATCTTGTAATCCTTGTAATTTTTGTTTATTTAAAAAAGCCGGCTTTAAATCAGGTGTTACAATTTTGAATGGCTGTTTTTTTGCATGCGCAAGGCAATAATGAAACCCGTCTTTTGTCAGCTTAGCAGGTCTGCCGCAAATTGCATTTACTGGTTTTTTAATTATTTTTTTAGGTTTATTACTTGTTTTTTTTTTGGGTTTATCATCTACATTCTGAAAGCAACATGTTTTACATTCGTCTTCTTGAGAAAGATTTACAACTTCCCATTTTAAAATGTGAAATAATTCAGACCCCTCAGGTTTTTCAAAAAGACAACAAGCCAAATTTTTAATTCCAATATCAATACTAAGAACCTTCATTTAATAATAATAAGTATTTGAATTATCATTAAATTGTTTTTTATTATAGTTTAATTTCACTTTTGTTATTGTTTTTTCTTCTGGTTTTATTATTATTATTATCATTATTTCGTTTAGTTTTATTACAAATTTGTTTTTTTGATAAAAAAGATACAATTTGAATTAATATTTCTTTATCAGCAGTTTTATCTAATCCTGAACCTGTTCTGCTTCGCTTAGTTGAATGTATTTCTGTATTTGTAAAATCATTTATACTAAGAACAGAATCGCGCAAATTTCCTGATTTTTTTAATTCCGAATTTGACCAAAACTGAGGTGTTCGTGAACTTTTTTGTTCTGGATTTGTTGCCTCAGATAATTTATATGCTAAAGACAATCCTACTTTACGTTCATTTAAAAAACTATTTACATCAGCGGTTTTTTCAGCAATTACATCTTTTATTTCTAGTGCTTTTTCAACATGTCCACTTTTTGCTTCTTGTTTATATTCACGAGAAAGTGTTCCGGTTTCCTTTACTCCTTTTTCTATAAAACTCCAGTCTTTTTTATTACTTTTAAATAAATTATGTAAAAGGTTTCCATTAATTTGTTTTACTCCTACAATTTTTTTTGTTGTTTCATTTATTTGCGCTACATACACAATAATACTAGTTTTTGCTTTATCAAATTTAGAATCTTCTACATAACGAGCAGCATCAGCAAATCCAATCGGTTTTTCAGTATAAGAACCATTCTTTTTTAATTCAACTGTTACGGTTTTAACTTGGACAGGACCTAAATATTTAAAATGAGGATGTAAACAGTCTTCAGGTATATCGTAGTTACCATTTGTAGGAGGTAATTTAAAGTCGACGCATGCTAATATATCAGCAACCCACGTTTCTACTTTTAAACCATGGGTTTGACCTTTACATAACGGTCCAACACATTCAGCTGTTGCTGTTGCTGTTTTTGTCCTTGGTGTTGGTGTTTTTGGCCTTGGCGCTGCTGTCCTTGGTGCTGGCACTTTTGAAGATTTAGGTTCTTCTTCAATTGGTGATAGTCTTCCAAATAACGGCATTTGTTTTTGAACATTTTTTTTACTTCTGGAATTGGAATTTGAATTGGAATTGGAATTAAACATTTTATCCTCGTTTAATCTACCTTCTGTTGTATTTTTGGCTTGTCTCGGTAAACTTTGTCTTGGTAAACTTTGTTTTGATGAAGATGTAGCCAAATTTTCAGGTTCTGGCATATAATTTTCTTTATTTTCTTCATCTTCTTCTTCACTTTCACTATGAGGATTTCCTGTAGCAACATAAGAAGCAAATTTTGATAAAGCACCACTAAAGGTTCTTTTTCTTCCTTTGTCTTCTTCCTCTTCATCTGAAGAAGACCCTTTACCTCTATTTCTAGACCTTTTAAATTTATTGTTTCTTATTTTTTTAGTTTTCATATATTAAACTAATAAAATAATAATTGTTTTCCTAAAACTGAATGGTTGGTGCTATCATTTTTGCATTCAACTGTTCTCTTGTTAAATAAGGTGATTTCAAATCACTATTGCAGTAACCATATCCAGGTCTGCTATTATCAAAAGTAGATTTATATACATAAGGGACATTTGAAGATGGTGTTTTCCCAGTATCATAGTGAGGACTTAATCCTAAATCATAACAGGCCTCCTTATTATTGTATTTCATAATTTGAAGACCGTTATGTTGCATAAATTGGCGATAACCCCAATTGCTCTTAATATTTTCTTGGGTTTGGATTCGCTTGTTAATTACAGCTTCGGGTTGCCAAGTAGCATAATTGCGACCGTCGGCCATAATTGGAGGTAAATTAAAATGAGTATTGTTAGAACCGCTAAAACATGTTGCCCAACCTGCCATTTATATTCTACTTTTAAAAAAAGTGTAGCAAAATCCACTTTTTAAATCTACTTTTAAAAAAAGTGTAGCAAAATCCACTTTTTAAATCTACTTTTAAAAAAAGTGTAGCAAAACCTCTAAATTTTATATTTTGCTACACTTTTCTTACAACGTGGATTATATTTTGACTCTACCTTTCTTAAAGGTATAATTTTGCTCAACTTTTTTTAAAAGTTGATGGGGACTCCTAGCAACTTAAGTATTTCTGGTTTTTTTAACTTTGAAGATTCATCAATCAGACCTTTTTCAATAGCAATACTTTTTAATTTATTGACAGGTAGTTTCTTATATTCATTAATATCGGGTTCTTTTTTTTCTTCTAAACTAGTATCAAATTTAATTGATTTTAAGTCAATATTAGAAATATCAATTTCTTCAGGTTCTATTTCAGTATCAAGTTTTAAAACTTTAATACTATCCTTAGCATTATCATCTAAATCAAATTCTTGAGAATCTATTTCATCATCGTCATCTATTTCATCATCATCTAAATCCAATTCTTCGGCATCAGCATCTAAATCAAATTCTTCTGCGTTTTCATCTAAATCTAAATCTTCTTCATCATCAGATTCCTCTGATTCATTATCAGAAACTGAATCTTCTTCCTCATCATTGTCACTATCATTATCATCATCAGAAACTTCAATTAAATTAAGTGGAATATCTAAATCCATTCTTCGAATTGTTTCAAAATTATTATTTACACTAGAATTTAATTCTATAATATTTGGGCTATTGTTACTATTTACCGTGCCGCCATTCATACTAAACGTCATTTTTACATTATTTAATTCTTCGGCTACAGATGATACAATACTAAGCATCGACGCTATTTTATGATTTTGTTCTCTCATTTTACTTTCAAAATATACAACTATTAACGCTGATACAAGCACTAATACACCTAAAAACATTAAAAAAGATGGGTTAAATAAATCAACAAATGACATTTTATTAAAAAGATATAATATAAATAAATTAGTTTAATAACGAATTTATTTATTTATTTTTTATATTTTCTTCTTTTAGTTTTTCTTCTTTTAGTTTTTCTTCTTTTAGTTTTTCTTCTTTTAGTGCCGCCACTTGGATTATTTTCTAATTGAATAAGTAAACTACGGTCAAATATATGTGTTTTGAATAGACGTTTTTTTTCTGTATCACTTAAATTAGCTTCTTTTATCAAGTCAAATTTATCTTGTTGTGATAAGTAAGGAGTTTTTAATTGTTTTTCAAATTCAATTAAAGATGCATTATTATTTATATTTACTCCAAATGAAGGAAATGAAATGGGTAATGGAATAAAATCATCGCTAGTTAATCCACTTACTGGACTTACTGGACTTACTGGAGAAGTTAATCCACTTAATGGAGTTAAATTAACTGATGGTGTTTCATCATCCGCAATAATTCCACTTATTCGACTTCTTACAAGAGGCGGCGGATTATTATTAGTAGTAGGGTTCCTAGGTGGTGTGTTACTCATTTACTATAATATAATAAAATATATTCATCTTTTTTATTCTATTCTATTTTAAGAATTTCTGATTGTATTATCAAGAATTTCTTGCGGGTAATTCATATCGCTCAAAACATTAATTCCTCCCTTCACAGTTGATATTCCCTTTTCCAATTTATAAAGGTATTTAATGCGCGACCCATCTTTATCCGTTTTCATATGATAGTTCTCCACCATTTTATTTTTTTTAAGTTGTTTGCATACTTTTACAAAATGCGTTGTTAGCAAACACGACACATTCTCATTTTTTACTAAATATTCCATAAATGCGACCGCACTTGTAGCCGCTTCGTCTGGATTTGTTCCTGAATATAGCTCATCAAAAGCACAAAAATGTGTGTCTTTTTTATCCGAATCTACAGCATCTATAATTTCCTTACACCGCCGCGCTTCTGCTTGAAATAAACTATCCCTCCCTGAAGTATCCGGAATATTCAAATAGCAGTGAATATGTTTATACGGGCAAATTTTCATCGAGTCATAGAATCCAAAACCAAACTGTTGTGTAAAAATAATATTAATTAGCGATGATTTTAGAACAGTAGTTTTACCGGATGCATTAGGACCCGTAATAATAATATTTTTTTTGAATATAACATTATTTTTCACAGGTTCACCGTCTTTTAATGCAGCATAGTAATTATTCATTATTTTATTCTTTTTCTTTTCTTTCTTTATTAAAAAAACTGCAGAGTTCACTTTTCTTTCGTCGATGTTCTTTTTAAGACCATTCAGACAGTCCAAATATCCGTTGAACCCAAAAGAATACAAAAATGCGTCATTATATAAAGGGTCGTCATACAATTCATAAAAAGTTTTTAATATGTGACCGATTTCAAATACTTTACTAAAGTTTAGCTTATATTCAGAAACGCGTTCTATTTTACTTTTGAACTCTTTGAGGGTTTCCATTTTCTCTCTTAGAACTCGATTAAACTCAACATGACTACTTGTTTTTAATTGTTCTGCATTCAATAAATAATTTTTACAGTTTGCAATTGTATTCTCTAGATAAATCTGTATATCTTTAAAATGAGAATGGATTTTTTTCATATTACGATTGAATTTAAAACAAGTAGTTATATTTTGGTAAATTGAAAATAAATAAAATCCGCATGAAATAAGTATGTATATTTTTTGATTTATATCTACATCATTAAATTGAGTAAATAATTTACCAATTGCATGATTTGATATAATATTTTTTAGGATTTCTATATACTCGCTGATTGTTAAGTTTAATCCTTTAAACTTTATAACAAAAAAAGGAATAATCAGAACAATAATTGGCATCATGAGAGAAATAACAGGCGACGCTAAGTTGTAAATACTCATGAATTGTAGAAATTGTTCCGACCTATTTAAAAAATCAGCTACTTTCCAATCAACATAATAATATCGGTCTTTAAAACTTGCATCGTCTTTTATCTCTGACCAAATTTCAGATAGTTTTTTCTTTGTTTGAGAGAAATCTGAAATAGCAGAAGGAATTAAATGGTTTTTAATTAGGTGCTGATTTTCTTTTAAAAAATCAGAATCAGTTGTATAATATTCGGATATTTGCTCGACCATTTTTTTTGAAAATGCCTCCTCTTTATTCGTATTGAATAAAAAATGATACATAGGGTTGCAAGATGGGTCAACGGTTTCTACAAGTTCTAAATCATTTATGATGTGTTTTTTAAGAGAGACCTTTTTTTCGTTGTAATAAATTGGCATTTTAAAATGATTGTTAAAGTCTATTTCCTTTTCTTCTTTATCCTTTTCTTCTTTCTCAAACATTAATTATATTTTACTGTGAAATATAATTAATTTATTAGACGAATTCCACCTTTAAAAAAGGTGGAGCCAAAATAGTAGCAAAAAACTAAACCACTATTTTAATTTTTACAACTTAATAAGAAAAATTATGCAAAGCAAAGAGCCAATATTTTGCTCAACTTTTCTTATGAAATTGTAAAAAGTTGAATTAGAGGTTCTCCAAATTTGCAGGCAACTCATTTATTTCACATGCATAATGGTCCTTAATTTCACGCAACTTATACATATCCCTTCTAGTAACAAAATTAATACCTAGTCCCTTGCGCCCCCATCTTCCACTACGGCCAATCCTATGAAGATAAGTATGAACGCATTTGGGTAAATCAAAATTAATAACCGTGCTTACTTGTTGAATGTCAATTCCACGAGCCGTCACGTTAGAAGAAATTAAAATACGCGAATTACCTATTCTAAAATCAGTAAGACCATTATCTCTATCTATTTTATCCATATTACTGTGGATACAGCAAACAGGGAATCCATCTTCCTTCATAGCTTCATACAATTCAATCACTCGATTAACGCTATTACAGTAAATAATTGTCTGTGAAACACTCAAAAAACTATAAATATCCTTTAATACCATGTATTTTTGTCTGTCATCATCAATTCCAACATAGAATTGTTTAATTCCATCAAGCGTTAGTTGCTCCAGTTTAACACTTATTTTAACAGGGTCTCTCATGAATTTATTTGTTAGTTGATGTATATTTGCTGGTAAAGTAGCACTAAACAACGCAACTTGGACTTCATTATTTAAACTCTGGAAAATATTATAGACCTGTTCCTTAAATCCTGACGACAACATCTCATCTGCTTCGTCTAAAATTAACAATTTAATTTTATTTGCATTTATTTTATGTCTTCTTATCATATCATTAACTCGACCCGTGCATCCACAAATAACATGAGGCGGTGACTTTTTCAAAGCTTCCGAGGTCTCATCGATTGAAGAACCACCAAATAATTGCATCACTCTTAAACCCTCAATTTGAGAACCAATCGAACGAATCACATTTGCGGTTTGGATTGTCAATTCTCGTGTAGGCGAAAGAATTAAAACTTGGGTAAAATTATCCTTTACATTTATAAGCGATAATGCACCAATCGAAAATGTTGCGGTTTTTCCTGTTCCTGATTGAGCTTGCGCTATAATATCCTTTCCCAAAATAATTGGTTTAATTGCCTTTTGTTGAATTGCACTTGGGCTTTCAAAACCATATGCATAAATACCTTTTAAAATATTCATGTCTAAACCAGAATCGTCCCATGATTTAAATTCATACAATTCTGAATCATACACGTATTCAGGAATAATTATATTTTCTTCTTCTTTATTATCTTCTAAATTATTTTCAGAATTGTCCCTTTGAGAATTGTCTCTTTCAGAATAATCTCTGTCAGAATAATTTCTATCATTATTTCTATTATTATACCCTCTCTCGTTATTCCTATTACCTCTATCATTTCTTGGGTAATTATTGTTAAAATTTCTATTGTTGTTTATATCTCTAAACATTTTATATAATATAATTATAAATTTGTATTTAAGTGTATTTTATTATATTATATAAAAAAAATTGATATAAATAGAATCAATAATATATATTAGTATAAAGAAAGATGGCAAAAATACTAAGATATAATTTGGAGGATTTTAAAAATATTACGTTTGATGGGTTTTTAATAACTCTACCAGAAGAAACGTTACAAAAAATATCGGAAATTGCTCTTCAGGTTGGGTCTCCCACTTATGTAAGAACCCCTGTCTTTAATAAAAAGGAACATGTTGTTACCGAGGCACAACCGAATCCAACTTATAAAAAGAGAAGAAATAGGGGTAACTTAGAAGCAAGTGAAGACTGGGAAACTATCAGGACATTTCAAGCAACTAAATTTGAACAGAAAGAAGGTCTCGAGGCTGTTATTAATAATGTGAGACTGAATTTGAACAAGTTGACAGATAAAAATTATGATGATTTAAAGGTTAAAATTATTGAGTTAATTCCAGAAGACAATTCAGAGGAAATTATTCAAATAGGCACTATTATTTTTGAAATAGCGTCTACCAATCGATTTTATTCAAAAATATATGCGGATTTGTATTGTGAGCTAATTGAAAAGTTTGAGCTTATGAAGGCAACATTTGACAATTGTTTTAGTAAATTTATTGATTTGTTTAATAATATTGAATATGTTGATGCAAGTGTAGATTATGATAAGTTTTGCAAAATAAATAAGGATAATGAAAAGAGAAAAGCGTTAAGTGCTTTTATTCTGAACTTGATGATAAATGGTATTATTACAAATGACCAGATTGTAGATATTTTAGTTTTATTATTAAATCAAATAAATACGTTTATTTCACAAGAGAATAAAAAGAATGAGGTGGATGAAATTACTGAGAATGTGGCAATTTTGTATACTAAGGAAATTGCCGAGTCGTTGTCTAATATGGATAAGGATAAGTTTAGTATAGGAAAGCTAGAAATATCGGATTATATTGAAGTGATTGCAAATAGTAAGGTAAAGAACTACAAGAGTTTAACAAACAAGACAATCTTTAAGTTTATGGATATGATGGAAATCCACCTTTAGAAAAGGTGGAGCCAAATAAATTTGTCAAAAAGGTGGAAAAAAGTGGAGCAAAAAAATAAATTATAATTTAAATAAAATGGAAAGTTTTGCTCCACTTTTCTTATGAAATTGTAAAAAGTGGATAAAAATACTTAAAAATATAAAAACATTTATGTTATATTATGTCCGAAAACCTTTTTTTTAATTTTATGGAAGACTCTGATTCAGAAAATGAAATGACTGAAGAAAATGAAATGACTGAAGAAAATGAAATGACTGGAGAAAATGAAATGACTGAAGAAAATGAAATGACTGAAGAAAATGAAATGACTGGAGAAAATGAAATGATTGAAGAAAATGAAATGATTGAAGAAAATGAATTTATAGTAAATGAAATAACCGTAAAAAATGAAATAATTGATGAATATTCTCAGCATTTTAATTACAAAATTAATTACACAGTAAAGCAGCTTTTGCAAATTTGCGACTATTACAACATTTCAAAAAATATTAAAGTAATAAAAGCCAATAAGGACGACATAATAACAAACCTTATTGGTTTTGAGAATAATCTAGAAAATTATAATCTTGTTAACAAACGAAAACAAATGTGGTATTATATGGAGGAGTTAAAGAATGATAAATTTATGAAAAAATTTTTGTTATTGTGGCAATAATTAATTCAAAAAACATTTTTTTATATTAAATATTAAAAATAAGTATTTAATATAAGTATGGTGTTATCAAAAATAAATAGTGATATTAGTTACCCTGAAATAAAAAGCGTCGACCCAAGTGATTTAAAGCAAGAAGCCAATTTGTATCAAGTAGATGTAAAAGAT
>Ga0315284_10000662_pt1 | contig 47154 bp, 50 predicted proteins | sample YL17G09_16_MG_FD_203696 | JGI IMG/M metagenome (GOLD analysis project Ga0315284, IMG submission 203696) | Sediment microbial communities from Yellowstone Lake, YNP, Wyoming, USA - YL17G09_16 | ecosystem: Environmental > Aquatic > Freshwater > Lake > Sediment | place: USA: Wyoming | collected...
TCCAGTGCACAATTTGCTCTGGATCGACGTTGTATGGGAAGGGAACATGGGAACGCCTATGAAAACGCCATGGCTCCAGTTTGGCTATATGCTTATGCATTATGCAGATTGCTGGGACAGGGGAGATTGGTGGCCTCAGGATTGCCCGTGGCTCGAGGAGGCAATCTTTGAGCTAGATGCTGGTTTCAACCATGTCAAGCACTATGCCGCTGTTCTTGCAGATCAGCATCAATATGAAATTGTTGATAGCTGCTTGATTCTCCAAAGGGATCAAGGCCAGGGTTACAAACCTCCGCTTGTCGACACGAAAGAAGAGCTGGTCAAGATGCTGGCGAGCCGCCAGGAACGTAACAAGGAGAATTTGTGAGTAAATCATGTTGATCCACGCAGGCATGGCTGCGACATTTTGCGCTCTGCTCTTTTACGTTATTCAGACTATGCCTGAGCGGCAGGACACAGAGGACTGCCTCACGCAACTGGATCGACTGCTAGCGACAGAAGATTTCAAATCCATCGAGCCACGCATTTCACTGATCCTAACCTCGGATGACAGCGACCCAACCTCGGATGATAATGACCTAGCTGTGCTCGACGCAGCTGTGTTCTGCGCCAACCACTTGAGCCATAGCCTGACCATGGGCCAGCTGCACAACTTGATCTGGCAAGACTATCGCAAGAGTCCGGCAGTGATTGCCATCTACAAGGCCTGCGTTACACAGGCCACGCTAGAGGCAATGCGTGCCAACATGACCAAGGGCCCGTGTGCGGATCATCTGATTGCGGACTTGCAGCAGACGCTGGCCGTGGAGCTCGCAGAGATGAAAAAGCAGCTCAAGTGGTGGAAAACATGCGAGGCGCACCCTCTCTGGGGCGCCATCAGCGCTCGTCGTTACTATCACGATTTTATGGACAAAAGAAAGTAAACTACCATGTCTGAGTGGTCCATCTATGTGCTGGCCTCGACAGTGGCAAACCGGACCTACGTCGGCTATACGCGCACCGCGAAAATCCTCAGCCGCCTCAGCAAGCACAATGGCGCGCGGGCTGGAGGTGCCAATGCGACACGGGCGCACCGGCCGTGGCAGGTGGTGCTGAGCGTTGATGGGCTCGAGCGGCGGCCCGCGATGCAGCTCGAGTGGCGCATGCACCGGCGCTACGCAGGTCGTGGTGCGTCCAGCAGCATCGGCCGGCGTATGCAGCAGCTCGCGGCTGCGCTGTCGATGGAGCGCTGGACATCGACGGCGCCCGCGCTGCAGAGCCTGGCAAGCCTCCGCGTCACCTGGCACTGCGCTGCAGTTGACAAACCCGTCTGCTTGGCCAAGTGGCTAGAGCCTCCCAAAGAAATAGTCAGCGATAAAAATGACAGAACCTCTTGACCCTCGCTTATTTTTTGCCTGTCTTCCCGCGCTCTGAAAGCACATGCGACACGTCCCTTTGTAAAAGAATACAGCTCAAGTCAACCATATGAAAATAAAAAGATTTCATGAAATAATTATTTATTTTGCGACCAAGGTCAGCTTAATAGTTTTTCCTTTGAAATTTCATGAAATTTTCACGAAATAAAACTAGGGTCACGTTAAATGTTTTTATTTATGAAATTTCATTGACAAAAGTTGTGGGTCTGATTCAAAAATGTGCATTTTAAAAAAGTTGACCTCAAATTTTTTTGGCCAACAAAAAAATCTTTAAATGCATTTTTAAAGTTGATCAATGAATCAAAAACAATGGAAATTTCATAAATAAAAACATTTAACGTGACCCTAGTTTTATTTCGTGAAATTTTCATGAAATTTCATAAGAAAACTATTTAAGCTGGCCCTAGTTTTATTTTAATGATTTATTTCATGTAATTTTCACTTGAATAAAAATGAATCGAGCGGAGCGAGTTGAAGCTGGCTGATGGCGACGCTGTCGCAGTGAAGCTCCCAAGTCTGCGGGGCGTATCGCTTGAGCCAGAGCCAAGCAAACTCGGTGCTTCGGAACGAGTCGCGCGTGCAGCCGGACGATGGCAGCGCTAGGCGCTCAATGAGGCGGCCGATGACGAGCAGGCGCTGCGCCACCAGCTTGCTGCGGCACACCATCAGGCGGCAGACCGAGGTCGGCTGGGAGGTCTTGGTGCTACCGGTGATGCCGCAGCGCTGGAGGCCCTGCTGCTGGAGCAGCCGCGTTGCGGGCCAGACCTGGCCGGTCTTGACGCTGAAGCAGAGTAGGTGCTGCTTCTCGGCCTTGAGCTGGCGGAACTCGGACCACGTGGCGAAGCGCCACTGCGTGATGCCCAGCTCCGCGATGCCAAGCTCCGGGAGCAGCGGCTGCAGCGCCAAGTCGCCCTTGTGCCAGACCTGCAGCACAGTGGGCCGCGCGACGAGCTCTCCGTCGTGCAGGAACTGCGAGTCGGGCAGTGCCTGTTGCCAGCGCAGCCGGTACGCTGGCGGAATACCGTCCTGGTAGGCAAGCCGCTGTAATTGTAGCGGCGCCAGAAACATCACCCAGTCCGCCCATGGCTCAACCATCTGCAGCCAGCGCTTGATCAGCTTGAAAGGAGGATTGCTTGCCACGCAGATCCGCGGCCGTCGACCGTGGCGCCGCTCAAACTCGCGGATCGCTCGCTCGATGGAGAGCTGCGCTTGCGGCGAGTCGAAACTGCACTTTTGCACGGTACGTGCACGAGGTTGAATATCGAAAGCGAGTCGCTGCGTTGAGCGCGGCACTGCAGTGCGCAGCAGCGCTCCGTCGCCAGCCGATGGATCAATATAAAGGTCGCACTCGGGCACCTGCTCGAGCAGAGTTTGCACCATTAGCTGCAGCACCGCGTCGCTGCTGTAAAACTGTTCCAGCGCTTTTTGCCTCTCGGCTTTGCTTGGCAATCTTTGCTGCTGTTTGCCTTTTGCTCTTGGCATGATGATAACTTTTTTGCAATGTAGCTCAGCGGTGTGGTTTTGCAGATTTAGTTTAACAAACAACACGAGTTTTCAGCTTTAACAGTTTCAGAGAGCCACGGGTGGCGCAGCGCTTCGCTGGCGCTAATGCGATCTGTGTAGCATAGGAAACGACTGAGCAGGTCAATGCCCGACTCTGAGAGGTCGGGGCATGTTTTGGTCAACGGGCTGGACGACCATTTTGGAAAATTGTTGCGATAAAAAGGCATCTTCTCAACGCCAGGTAGAGAACTTTCATCAACAGTGCCAAGGATACGAAATATTCGGTAAAGTGTATCAATTTCAGAGTCACCTGGAAATAATGGTTTTTTGTGCAGCATCTCGCCGAAAATGCAGCCCACAGACCACATGTCGAGCGCGCTGTTGTAGACGGCGCTGCCAAGCAGCATCTCAGGCGGGCGATACCAGCGCGTTGCGATCTCCGTGTCGCGGATGCAGTTCTGGCCCGAGAGCAGCCGAGCGAGGCCAAAGTCCGCGATCTTGAGATCACCCTGCATGTTGATGAGCAGATTCTGCGGCTTGAGGTCGCCGTGCACGAGACCACGCGCGTGACAGAACTGCACCCCGCAGAGCAGCTGGGAGACATAGCTCTGGCACAGCCGCATCTCAATGTCTTCGCCCAACAAGGTTGAGATGTAGTTGTTCAGGTCCAAGTCCATGCGCTCCAGAATTAGCCAACAGCGGCCGCGATCGCGGTCAAAGATCACGTCGAGCAACTGGACGATGTTTTGGTGCTTGAGCTCTGCGAGCGCAACGAGCTCTCGCAGCAGGTGCTGCTGAACACCGTCATTGGCCTGGTAGCGCTGCTTCTTGATCGCTACCGCCGCATTGGTCTGGCTATTCACCCCGTCGTACACTGTGCCATAGCTGCCCGAGCCTAGCCGCAAACCTCGCCGATATTTGCCAATAACATGCTTGTCTTTCTTACCCTTCTTTTTCTTCTTTTCTTCTTCAGATGAAGAGGACATGAACACACTACTAAGGCCAAACAATTTATGCTGCGAGCTCAGAGACGCGTGCTTCGACAAGAGCCATCTGCTCGACTAATTCTTGTGCAGGTGCGACCGCCAGCGCGTAGTGCTGGCGGGCAGCGAGCAGCAGTTCAACTTCGTCTGCGTAGCTCAGCTGCGCAGGCGATTTCCATATCAAATAGCAAAGCCGAGCACATTCGTTGTGTGTTTGTCTCTTGGCAGCGACCAGCTGCTCGAGATCGTCCAAAAAGTTCAGAACCCGTATTTTGCTGCCATAACCCGCTGCTGTCACACACAGTTCAACATAAAGATCTCGATCGTCAATACTTAGGCTCATGTGGTTTTCAAAATAAATCAGAGTCAAAGTCAATTTTTAATATCATTTAAAATATTTGAAATAAATTTCGACAAGTTGGATGTAGCCATACCAGCCTGCTCTAGCAGAGCTTGACGCTTTTCAAGGGTGGGCGACACAAAACGATCTAAATATTGCTTGAAATTCCCACCATGCTTGATGTGAAAGTTCCAGAAGCCCATGTGATCGTCCTTAAGCTGCTCCCACTGGGTAACCAGCTCAGGCACACCAGCGGCCTCGAGCTGCTGCTTGCCCTCATCCGCAATGTATTCTGCCAGAAAGCTCATTGGCACAGCGAGATTCTCTGTGCTCCACTGGCTGGCATAGTCTCCGGTTACACCAGCTGCGCGGCTAGCCGTGCTGGCCAGCGCTCTCGGATCAAAGGTGGGATCGAGTGGATTCAATGTCCTTACGCGAGCTCTGAAACGCTCGAGTCGGCGTCGGGCATACCATCTGCTTACAATGACTATCACCAGCGTAGCAACAGTTGCTCCAATGGCAGCAGACAACACATCAAACTTCTGAGACATGACTCTGTTATTTCACACAGATATTAATTTCGTTTAATCTACACATAGAGATTGGCCAGCACATCATCGGCAATAGCATTGCCCATATTGATCGCCGTCGTTTTATCAAAATTCCAGTGTATGCCAAGGTAGATTCGGCTTTGACCATTCTCCTCTTCAGCCTGCGACAATCGATAGAAGGAACGAGGCTTGTAGGGCCTTGGGACTCCATGATTGTCCAGTGTAATACCATTGAATTCCTCGGACAAAAAGGTAAATGGGATCTCGTCGCCACCCAGGAACGCCCGCAGAACTTGAAACACTGCTCCACCGAAAGTTCCATGGCCGCTGGGATACGAGGGGAACGGAGGAGTGAAATTGGGGCCAAATGAATTGCTGTTCGGAGCTCCCAGCGGGGTCCATGTGGGATTGGTTGCAATATCAGGATTCACCAGCAGGGGATTGCGAATGGCAGTCACTGGACGCCAGAATTTGTAATAGTACTTGCTCTCCCATGCAGATAGTCCAGCATCTGACATAGTAGCATTCAAAACAGCCAACATGCGTGCAAATTCAAGGACTGGAAGACCATTCTCAGTTCCCAGTTGCGTCGCTATCTGATTATACAATCGTGAGGGCGCACAGAGCAAATTTGTTCCGTCATAAGCGAAATATATGCCCACATACTCAGCGTCCTCACTGCGCACTGTAGACGTTGGCGCAGTTGTCGGTGTGAGAGCAGCATTCGGATCGCCTCCGAGCGCTTTTGCCTCACTGAAAGCATCAGCAAAAGTCTGAGAATTCAGAGCAGGAAGAGGCGGGCAGCGGTAGGTCGAGGCAGAGGGGATCACAAAGGGCTGGACCTCGGTGCCCCACTTGCTCCCCATGGCAGGCGGGAATTGCGAGACAGGATCCTGAGTCCAGTCTCCGAGGGGGATCGGATTGGCACCGTAGACACGAGCAACATAGTCAGCATAGCTCTCCTCTGGGGTGCCCGGGGGAGGAGCACCATCAGTGGCTCGCGCAGCAACAACCTTGGCTGCGGCAGCAGCACCCGCAGCAATTCCAGCGGTTTTTGCAGCACCGTCAGGCACAGTAGCAAGGTTGGCAGCGAGCTCAGTCGCCAGACGGGCAGCCTGCGAGGGGAAGACAGAGAGCAGCGAGTCGTGCGTCGCCTGCGCAACTGCAGCTTCCTTGGAGGCAGTAGCATTCACAGGAAGGACAGCAAACTTGGATGGGTAAAGCTGAGTGATCGAGTTGATCGCCTCAAACACTGATAGCTGGAATATGGCAATGGCGCGGGCAGCCTTGACTGGGCCGATTTGTTCGCGGGCAGAAATCGGCGCTGGCTGGTGATCAAAGGCCGAGGCATCAATAGCGAAGCGGTTGGAGCGCAGCAGCGCGGCGCGCAGCGGCAGCGTCTCATCCCAGATGTTCTTGGTTCCCATCTCACTGTAGCACTGGATGACAGCGGCCTGGCCGTTGTTGCTGAAGCGCAGCGTGAAGCGGGACCAGCGCGTCTCGGGCAGCATCGGGATCTGCAGGAAGCCTTCGGCATCGGTGGTCAGGCTGTGCGTCTGGTTCATCGGCTTGAACTCGGTGTCGACAAGAGAGGTCACCTGCACTGAGACCGCAGTGTTGGGCACGCCGGGCAGCTGGATCTCTGCGGTACCAACGGCACGGCTGTTCGGAATCACGCTGCCATTCTCCACCATCAGCGCAGTCATGTTTGGCGCCCGAGGCACGACTCGGGGGCAGCAGTTGATCTTGGGGCGAAATGAATTGCAGCAATTTTGTAGCATTTCTTTTCTTTTTTAAACTTTTCCAACATTATTTTTTCATCGGTGCGCCCTCTTTTCAAAAATATGTTTTGGAATTACTAGAGCAATTCAAGCAAACGTACACAAACGTACATGTCGCACCAAGGTAGAAGAGGCCAGAAGCGCGCAAGCCCCGAGGAGAGTAGCGGTGAGGACGACTCGGATCTCGACCTCGAGATGGACCTGAGCCTTGGGAGCCAGGACGAGGAGGAGGATGACAGCAGCGAAGAGAAAGACGATGATGACAGCGATGAGGAGGAGCTGAGCGGAGAAGAGCCGATGGAAGATTACAAGAAAGGCGGCTACGCACTGGTTGAGCCCGGCCAAAAGATACGGGCTGGAGGTACCTCGCGCAACTATGAGATACTGGGCAAGCTGGGCTGGGGTTATTTCTCCACTGTCTGGCTGGCCGAGCGACAGGGAAGCCGCGGCCAAGTCGAAACGGTGGCGCTTAAGATAGTCAAAAGCAAGCCATCGTACACGGAAATGGCCGACGACGAGATCAAGATCTTCAAAGCGATTGCACGCGTGGCGCCGCGCGGGCACCCGCATATCGTCCGGATGCTCGACAGCTTCAGCATCAAGGATGCGCACGGCACGCATCGCTGCCTCGCGTTCGAGTGCCAGGGCAGCAATCTGTACCGCGTGCTGCGCGACAAGTACCTGGATGGCATTCCGCTCATCGTGGTCAAGCGGCTCGCCCGGCAACTGCTGGAAGCGCTAGAGTTTCTGCACCTGCGCTGCAATCTCATTCACACCGACCTCAAGCCGGAGAATCTGCTGCTGAGCCGCGAGAGCAACGCTGCGGAGCCAGACAGCTGGCGCCTCGTGCTCTCAGACCTGGGCAACGTGGAGTCGCCCAAGCGCTCGGTCGACTCGGACAGCTCGGTGCAGACGCGACACTACCGCGCACCCGAGGTGATTCTCAAGCACGGCTACAGCTACCCGGCAGACATCTGGTCCGTGGCGTGCCTGCTCTACGAGCTGGCCACCGGCCGGGTGCTCTTTGACCCCGTCTCGGATCCCGAGGCCGAGGTGCCCTTCAAAAAGTCCGAGGACCACCTCGCGCAGATGATCACACTCATCGGGCCGATCCCGCTCTCGATGCTGCAGAAGAACCGAGCCACGCACGAGCAATTTTTCAACAAGCGGAACGAGCTGCGCTGTGGCCGCGTGGAGCAACTCTCGCGACTTTCCCGGCTGCTGATCGATGAGTCGGGCTGGGAGCAGCTCGAGGCCGAGGCATTTGAGCGCTTTCTGCTCACCCAGTTGGCCTGGATCCCAGCCAAGCGGCTCAAGGCCTCGCAGCTTCTCCAGCATCCCTGGCTCACGATTCGCCTCAAATAAACAGGATGTCCTCTCTCTTTATTCGTACTCGCCAGCCACGTGCCGCCGCCATTGACAAAACTCGATCAGGGTTTTGGCTGTTTCGGCGGGGAGAGTAGTGCCGCAGTCTGGGCAGGTCGGAGCATTGGTTGCCCAGATGGCTAGGCACTGCACGTGGTAGACATGTCTGCAGGTCAAGCCAAAGCGCTGCGGACAGGCCTCCAAACAGATCGAACAGGTTCTAATATCACTCATCTTGCTTCAAGTTAAATGACCAAAGTGTATTTATTTTAAAATACAATGTAATGTCATTTTCTGTCTTGCATTCATCACAAGTGAAATAAATTAAAGAAATTTCCTTGAAAGAATTCATTTAAATAAAACTAGTGCCAGCTTAAATAGTTTTCATTTGAAATTTTCATGAAAATATCAAGAAATAAAACTAAGGTCACGTTAAATGGTTTTCTTTATGAAATTTCATTGAAATATTTCATTGCACAATCAGCCTTGAATCTTAAACTTGCATTTTTAAAAAATTATTGGGCAAAAAAATTTGGCTTCATCTTTTTTTTTAAAATGCAATTTTTAAAACGACCCAAGTTTTGACTGAAAAATGACAATGAATTTTCACAAAGAAAACCATTTAACGTGACCCTAGTTCTATTTCATGAAAATTTCATGAAAATTTCATGAAATTTTCATGAAATTTTCAATGAAATACTAATTATGATGACCCTAACTTTATTTCTTGAATTATTTCATCTTGGTGTTGAAATGAAATTATAAGAATTATTTCACAATGCTTGTTGTTTTCATAATTAAATATTAAGTTAGATGTGGCCACGCTTTACTTCAGAGTGAGACTGAGACAAAAAGCAATGGAGGACCATATGCAGCTTGCAGAGGAGAAGGAGCCTGTGGATCTGGTGCAGCTGGGGCCGGATGTGACTTTCGCCATCTGTCAGTACCTGACGCGGGCCGACTGCATACGGCTGAGCCGCTGCTCAAAAGGACTGCACCAGCTGCTCGAAAAGTGCTGCTACCTGCGTCTCACGCAGAAGCAAGCAGCCATCGTGGACAAGATCCGCAGCATGAACAATGCTCAGTGGCAGATGGAGCGACGGAAAAACTTGCAGGGATGGCACAACAGTTGGACTTTTCCGAGAGAGAATGTCGTCTCAACGGGCACATCGACTGGCAAGACCGCGATGGCACTGGTCGCCGCCTCATGCATGGTGCGCGAGGGCAAGCCCTGCATGATTATGGCCGAAGACCGCCTAGTGCCACAGTGGCTCGACGAGTGGCGCAAGTTTGAGCGGGATCTCGGCCTGCTGCCGCTGATCGTCCCCGGTGGTAAGCGGAATCCGCCGCTTGATTTCAAACCCTCGACCCGGGCCATCGTGTTGGTGCCAAAGCGCTGGATGAGGTCGCGTCAGATGGAAACGTCGCTCATCAAGTGGGCCGCAAAGGTTCCCTGGCACGCCATTATCTGTGATGAGCTGAACACGGTGCCGAACTTCATGCGCTACCACACCTCTGCCTTTGGCATCACGCTGAATGCTTCGGTTGCCGGAGGCAGCGTGGCGATTGCCGACCACGCTACCGACGAGGAGCTGGGCAAGCTGCCAGTGCTCGAGGCACACTGTTACACGGTGTCCAAGCTTGGATCGCCACACGCATTCAACAAGACCACCCCTGCTGAGCGCTACCAAGAAGAGTACGCGCGCTGGACCAAGCTGTGCGCGCAGGGCAAAACACTGATTCTTGCTGACGACTGTCTCGACAGGCCGCCGCTCACCAAAAGAGGTTCTTGGATCACCGTCAACGCTTCAGAGTATGTTCACCTTGAAGGCACCACACACCGGTTCACTGCAAATATGACTCCAGAAGACAAGGGAAAAGTGATTACCGATTTCCGCGCTGCAACCACTGCCGCCCAAGCATTTTTGCCTGCAAGCTATTCCGCGCGCGGCTTCAACATTCCCTGTGACTCGCTGATCATATTCGACCTCAACGCCTCGCTGAGCTATCAGCTCCTGCTGCAGATGATTGGCCGCGTGCGCCGCGTGCAAACCTCGGTGCGCCACGTCAAGGTCTCGCTCATCACGCGCAACCCAAACCTCTGGAAGCTGCTTGCGGCGCTGCACCGGAAGAGCACCTCTGAGATTCTCGAATATGCTCGTCACATCGAGTCGGTCGATGCGTTCAGGGCCTTGGGTCTTGACATCCACGCAGACTATTGTCTCAAGGACGCACTGCAGCACATCTGGCTCGAAGTCCGCCCTGGCGAGTTGCCCGTGGCGCCGCCCGATCTATGTCCCAAGCAGCTGGAGCTGCCCAAGCGCCTGCGCAAGGTGGGCTACTTTGATCACGCTGTGTTCGAAGACTACTCTGTACTGCTCTGCAAAAAGAGCACCAAATCGCGCAGAAAATACTGGCGGCTGGCAATCGTGGCCTGTTTTGCAAACCAGACAGATGAACCCAACTCGCCCGCGCGAATATACCGAGTGTACAAGGAGGACTCTGACAAGGGTCCAAGATCCACGCCATTCAAAACAATCAATGCTGCAATTTCAGCTTTCAACCACGTTTTCATGGAGGAAACAGGAAACGCATGGGAGGGCCGGGCCAATTTTTGCATCCATCCTGACAAATATGTTTTTCTGAGCTACAACGTCAACGATCCCGTTGCGACTGTAACTAGGCCCGTTTCGAACGTTGTGCCTGATCAAACACCAAAGCGAGAACGCGATGCTTCGCCCAAACGACAGTAGTAAATTATTTTTGCTTAGAAACTAGTAGTGACATGCAGACGGCTGAGCTGCTGGACTTTGCAAACTCGCTGTTTGGCCAGCCGCCAGCTGATGCACTGGCGCACCGCCTCGAGCTGGACATCCAGTTTGATACACTGAGTGAGCAAGCAGGAAATGCAACCGATATCGCTGAAATGCTTACCATTTTTTTCAGCTACGGTGTCCGAATTCTTTTCTCAAACACTGGAAGTGTTGACATCTCAACGCTGGGCCCCGAAGAGATGGCTCTGATGCAGCGCTATTTCAACAGCATTGGGTTCTCTTTCACCCTTACCATTGATGAGTGTGACACTCCGAGGAGAGCGCACTTTTCCGATGGTGGCTTCCATTTGTCAGACATCTTGTTTCATCTCTATCGCGATGACAAGGTGTTTAATCTGAGCTTTGACTTTGTTCCGGAGCCTGAGGAGCGGGCTCACCATTAAACCCCAACGTCTCTAGGCGTGCATCAATGTCAGCGCGACAATAGGCATTTCGAGAGAGCGGAGAGAGGGGAAGGCCGAGAATGCGGCTGGTGATCGCGTCAAAGTACTTGCGCTCGCAGAAGAGACATCGCTCACAGCCGAAAATGTAGCTGATGTCCTCCCGGTGTTTGCCACAGTAGCCATAGCTGAATTTGCAGTGTCCACATTTCATGCTTCTCGGCACAAACCCCGCAAGACAAACAAAACACGACATAAAATCGGGGCCCGTGCGACGAATCGTTGCTTTGAACGCCTCTGCATAGCGATCCTCTTCGTTGGTCAGCACCTCGACACCGGGGGGCAGCGAGGCCGGCTGGCGCTTGGCCTTTGGCATTGGTGAATCGTAATTTTTAATGATCTCTCACTCAATGATAGAGTTGACCAGATTGTCTTCACTGTTTTCTTCTTCAATCAACGCTTCCATTTCTTGAGCAGTGACATCGTCGGCAAGTTGCATGAGCGTTTTCAGACTATTCTTTCCTTTGCCGGCCATGACAACTTTTCTCGAATTCGCTTCTCCTTTCTCGAGTTCGGTGACGCTGTTCAGCGATTGCATGTTCTCAAAGGACATGCCATAGTAGTCTGCAAACTCCATCACTTCCATCAAACTCTCCTTGTCCTTTCCCCAGCTCTGGGCGCTGGGCAGATGGCAACGCAGCATTCCCAGCTCACAACTGGGCACCGAGACTCGGAGCGGCAGCGGAAGGCGGCGCGCGGATTGCTTCGCACGTGAGATGCCAAACTCGCGCCACTCAAGAGGCGCCAGGCTCTGAGAGTTTTGCCGTAGCGTGTTGGGGATGGGCGGGCCGGAAGCGAGCACAGAGGTGCCGTAAGTAGCGGTGACCTGGCCGTGCTGGCCATAGCCCTGTGCATCCGAGTCTGAGTACAGGTCGGCCTGGCGCGACATCAGCTCTGCAATGTCGGCTTGCGCCTGGAGAAGCTGCGTGCCGCTGGCACGTTGCGCAGGAGACGGCAGAAAGTCAGGATAATTCTGCGTCAGCATGTTGGGAATCTTGCCGGGGTCCACCGAGAGCGCTACCAGCGAGTCCTCGAGGCTGAGGCCGCCGCGGAGCAGGCGAGTCGCCGCGCCAAAGGGGCTGGTCGAATCAGTGTCCACCTGCGTAAAGCTCATAGCAAGCGCCTCGGCATCGGTGATGCGCTTGCTCTCTGTCTTCCGGTGCCGCAGCAGCTCGCCGAGCTCGGTCAAGATGTGCCGCATGTCGGCAGAGGCGATGCGCTTCGCAATGTAGAGGCTGACGCCCGACTCGCACTCGTAGCCCTCGCTGCGCAGCACGCGCTCAATGAGCTCGCGCTGTTGCGCCAGTGTTGGCGTGCTGAACTTGATCTCACGACAGACCGCCTTGAGCGGCACCAGCTTCTTGCTGTACGCCACGTTGGCAATGCAGATTACGGGTGTGTGTGAGACTGGCACCGGCTTGCCAGCGACACGGCGACCCTTGGGCTTGCTCGGCTTTGGGGCGTCGTCAATGCTGCGCAACTTGTACTGCGCCAGCTTGGAGCTGCTCGGCTTGGCTGAAGGCGCCGCAGAGCCGGCCTTGGCCTGATCCGCAGTAAACTTGTTGTAATCGCCGTGCAGCATAGTGACCACCGCGCCGAGGCCGCCCGCCTCACCAGTCATGCCATCAATCTCGTCGAGAACCACAGCAGTGCCGCGGCCAGAGAAGAATTTCGACGAGTTGCTGCACATCAGCGGCAGTAGGCGATCAACCACCGCGGCGCGCGTGCGTTCTTCACTGGCATTCATCTCGGCCACGCGGTAGCCGTGCTCCGCAAAGAACAGGTGCGCAATGGTCGTCTTGCCAATGCCGGGAGGCCCGGTGAGCAAAACGCCCGGCTCCACTCCGGGCTTCCGCGCCTTGAAATCAGCAATCCACTTGGCCAAATCGGCCAGCGGCTTTTGTTGGCCAATGACCTCACTGAGGCGCTTGGGTGAGTACTTTTCAAGCAGCGAGAATGGCTTGGGCGGCTCTGGCTTGGGAACTGGCGGCGGCTTGCTTGGCTGTGGCGCTGGCAAAGATGCAACGGAAGGTGGTTCGGGAGCTGAAACTATGGGCGGCTGTTTGACTGGCAAAGAGGCAACGGAAGGTGACTCAGCTGCCTGGGCAGCCAAAGGAGGTTCGGGAACTGAAGTTATGGGCTTGGCAGGCGGAGCTACTGTAGCGCTCGTCTTCTCTTGTAGCCTACTGAGAATCGAGCTGGCTGTGAGCGGTTGTTGAGCAGCAGCGCTCGCTGGGGACGGTTGTTGTGCTTCAACAGATTTCAACTTGGAGTAGACATCTGGGCTGATTTTGTTTTGGAATGAGATGTCCGAGGCAGCAGCAGGAGCAGCGCGTTTTGGTGCCGCAGAAGGCGCGCTGCGAGCCTGTTTGGTCGAGGATGCGATGCCAGCCTTCTTTGCTGCGGCTGCGCGGCTACCCTTGGAAGCTACAATCGAGTGCGGGGTGGGCACCGAATTCGCTTGCTGTACAGGCCGGCGAGGCCGCAACTGCCTCGAAAACTGTCCGGCAGGCGACGGTTGCGCGGCACCTTGGGAGGTTTTGTACTTGCTTAGGATCGCATCTACAGTTTCATCGGTCTTGATGATCACGTGCGTCTTCTGCTTCTTTGGCAGTTCCGGGGGCCCATCGCCCGTGCGCTTCATTTAATGGTTTGACTGTTATTTAAAAACTCTCCACAAATGACCAGCTATGAAAATTACTTCAATGGCCTGCGCTTTGGACGATAACCAGCTGTGAAAATTACTTCATCGTGAGTGGCTCGCGCTTCAGCGATAAGAGTTTCCAATCGTCTTGTTTCAGTTTCAGCCCCTCAATGACAGAGCCAAACAAAACTTGAATCACTTCCAGACTGGTTTTCAGTGGCAAACTTGGAGCTTTGTCAATAGCAGCTGCAAACTCTGCGTGTGGATAGAGCTCTGGCCGCGCAGAAAAACAGTATCTGTTGAAATTGAAAACAGGTATCTCGGTTCGACGCTGAATTTTTGCCAGAGAAGCCATGCTGTTGTAAAAAGCATAGCTATCTGTTCTCTCGTGGATCTTGTAACCACTCAGCAGGGGAACAATGCTGTCTGTCCAAATTTCGAGATTGATATTGTTCAGTGCGTGCAACTGCCGTCTCTCCATTGGCCTATTCGCAGTGGTCAACAATTGCGCCAATGAGCGCGCAACCCATTGATGTCTACTGCAGTGCAGAGCCGTCCGTCGTGTTTCAATGGACAATGGACGAGTGTGCTGAGAGCTCTGTGATGCGAAATTTAATTTCAGATCTCTGCCAGCAGCAGCAGCCAATCGGAGTGGATGCCTGCAGCGGGCAGGAGCTGGCAATACTCACATCGCTGGTCAAGCGGCTCAGTAGCGCTGGTGCCGACCCCGAAACACTGGCTTATCTGGCCGGCTTGGAGCAGCCAGAGCTTTTGGTGCAGCAGCCGCTCTGGATTGAACAAGAGCTGAGGGGAGTGGTGCCGCTCTCGCCCATTCTGCAGCTGGCGCTCTACTTGGACATGCCACGCATCTCAGCTGTGCTTAGTCATGCGCTGGCACGCAAGATTTCAACCATCCACGAGAGCGCCTACACTGTTCAGTCCGCTGTGGCCGCTGTGCGTCGTCTCCTAGGAATCCAGAGTGATTTCACTGAAATTCAAGAAACAGAGCTCATGGCCGACAATTGCAGCGTGATGTTTATCAAATAAATACCGGCTGATTCTCGAGGCGCTGCGCTGGCTCGCGCTGATCCACGGGGCAGATTAGCAGCTGTGAGCGCTGAAAGATCAGCGTAAACACAATGTTGGCCACAATGAGACCAATGGCGACAGCGCCAAACATCACCAGGTAGTTGCGCTTCTTGCTCCAGTCGAGCTTGAGGTTGAACGTCACAAAGGACCAGACGGTGTAGCCCACCGCTGTCGTCAGCGAAGCGACCAGCAGCGCTCTCACAACCTTGCCGTTTACATGCTTCTCCGGACAGGCTGACATTTTTTGCACTCACTCTTAATTACAGACAGAATTTTTAAACAATACCAATGGACTCGCTCAAGCGCTTTTATCCCTCGATGCTGCCCAAGGGCTGTGTCTGTTTTTTCAGCGAGCCATCTGCGTTCATGGCCGAGTGGGCAGAGCTGCAGCAACCTGTGATTGTCCAAAATACCTTGCAGAGGATGCCGCCCAGGCAGCAACAGACTGTCTGTCTAACAACACAGCTTTATCCGCGCGCCAAAAAGCTGCTCGTGTTGAACCTCAAAGCCAACTTGGGCAAAACTCGATATTTCCTCAAAGGGATCCCTATGAAATTTAAATATCGAAATGGCCCAGGTGTCCTGCTCGTCGTGTCTATTGAGGAATCCAAGCGCTGGCGACAGTTGGTGAATGTCTTGACGAATCTGGGCTACGCGCGGATTGACAGGCTGTTGGCTGGGCATCGCCCTGGTGATGCCCTAGTGATCAAGAACAATGGCAACAACGTCTCGTACTATAGCCACTCTCGTCCGCTTCTCCATTGGTCACCAGAGACACATCCGAATTTTAGTCAGGAATTTCAAGCTCAAGTGGCTACTCTGCTAGCTGCCCAACAAGATATCACAAGTATCTTTCACGCTATGCCTTTGAATATTTTGCATGACATCATCGCTTTGTTGGCTTTGTTTGAACAAGATTTTTATTTTTATTAAAGCACAACATGGACACACTGAGGCGATTCTATCCGTCGATGCTGCCCAAGGGCTGTGTCTGCTTTTTCAACGAACCAACAGCGTTCATGGTTGCGTGGGCAGAGCTACAGCCCCCTGTGCTGCATCGCTGTGCTCTCCGCTTGATGCCAGACCCGCCTCAACAGACTGTGGTTTTGAAGCGAAGACTGCGCCTGACTCAAGACTTGGAACAGCTCAATCAAAACGCGCATTTGGGTGTGGTGCGCTATTTTATGAATTGTGTGCCCTGGAAATTCAAATATCGACATGGCCCAGGTGTCATCATCATCATGTCTTTGGAAACTTCAAATGAGCTAAGGAGACAGCTGAGAGTCTTTACGACTCTTGGTCGTGATCGGATTAACAGGCTGATTGCAGCGCATCGCCCTGGTGATGCCTTGGTGATCATGAACAAAGGTTATTCCGTCTTTTACTACAGCCACTCTCGTCCACTTCTCCATTGGTCTCCAGAGACACATATGAAATTCGATCAAGAATTTCAGGAAAAAGTCAATGTTCTGTTGGAAATTCACCGAGACACTACTAGTATTTTCAACCTACTACCTTTGAATGTGCTACACGACATTATCGCTGCATTCAGTTTATTGGACCAAGAATTTTATCGCTATTAAACAAGAGCCATGCAAAAGGGAGTCCCAATCACACCACGCGCTGTCGTTGAGCTACAAACTGGGTCGATTCCCGACTTTGTCATTGACGCCTTCAACGAACTGATTGTCAAAAATTTCAAACATGGCTCTGGCTCTGCTACAGTTCTTCAAGACGATGTTGAAAATATGATCAAGGCCAAATATGAATCTCGCGGATATTGCGAGACGCGTTGGCTCGACGTTGAGCCACTGTTTGAAAAGATCGGCTGGAAAGTGACATACGATAAGCCGGGCTACAACGAAAGCTATCCCGCATCGTTTTTGTTTGTTCCCAAGAAGTAAAGCTTTATTTTTTGGTTTGTCTGAGCCAGGGAATCAACTGCTGAAGAAGCATCTCCCAGTTCATAGATGAAAACATATCATTGTGCCCAGCTGGAGTCCAATAGCGAGTCACTTGTCCGGGAAACAAATTACTCAGACGCTCAGCCTGTGAGATCGGAACCACATCGTCTTGCTGGCCATGCGCGATAAAGACGCGACAAGGAACATGCGGTGCAGCCTTGCTGTTGGCAAAGCCGTTGAGGTTGACAAACGCGCTCCCGAGCAGCGCAAGCGTTGGCCCAACCAAGTGCCTGGCCATCTCGCGGGCAGAGTAAAAAGGAGAGCAGAGAATGAGCCCCGCGCACGGCTGCTTGGTAGCAAGCCGACACACTGGCACGCAGCCCAGTGAGCGCCCAAACAGATAGATGCGATCGCTGGTGATGTAGCGCTGCTCCACCAGCCATCGGTAGCCAGCCAGCGCGTTGGCCAGGCAGCACAGCTCCGAGGGCGCGCGCTCGTCCCGTGTCGGCCCGTAGCCGCAGTACTCAACAGCGAGCACGCAAAAGCCGGTCGCCGCCACGAGTTGGCTGCAAAACTGCTCATTGTTGAGGCCAAGGTCCTCGGCATTTCCGTGCGTAAAAAGGATTGCGCCAGCCGAGCGCTCCACATTGTGAAAGCGCACTGTGCAACTTCCGTGCTCGCATGCACACTGCAGCTGAAAGCAACCTGTATACTCTGCTGGCCGCCGCGGAGGTGGTTGAAAGATCATGCCATTCATGGCTCTAACTATTACAATCGAAAGATTACTTAATCACAATAGCAAACGTGAGACAGCCAGCCATGTCGAAGGATTTGTTGTTGAATTCAAAGGATTTGTTGTTGAGTTTAGAGAATTCACTGTCGGACATTGATTGTGACAAATGCGTGGGTTTCCCATGTGGAAAGATTTGGATCGAACAATCTATACAGCACGAATATGTCTACTTGCTCAAACTCCCGTTTGACAAACAAGCTCTGGATAATGATGATCCCATTTTCATTGACAAGACAGAAGACAGCTGTCACGACGATGATTTTATCATCTATCTCTCAGAAGGACTTTGGCCGCTTCACTTCACATTCATCCATGTTCAATCCGAGTGCCTCTGGGAAGTTGAGATTGACAACACATGTCCAATTCCTGAAGAGCATCCAACAGACGCTGCAATCTCTCTCAATGGCAACATTGTGACTGTTGATTTTCTTGACGGTGACACAGACGAATCGTTGGGTGTCAGCTGCACACTCTCATTCGACAGAGTCAATATGACTCTGAATGGAGAGGCACTCAAGCCAATCAAACGGTGGTCATCACACTAAACAAATTATTGTATGTGAAATTTAAGATATGTCCATCACGGCGCTGAATCTCTGCCGCGCAGAGCTAGAGATGGGCGCGGCGGCAGAAGCAGCCTGGCAGCAGGTGCTCGCGCTAACGCGCTCAATCGACAGCAGCGATCAAGAGCGGTGGCTGCTCGACTGCTTTTTGGCGCTGCAGACAAACAAGCGCTGGAAGTTTGAGAGTGGTCAGGCCCTATTTATCCGAGCGCTCAGCAGCGGTGCCTGCAACTGCAGCTGCGGCGTTCAGCTCTTGCTCTGCTTGGCCGAAGAGGCCGGCCTGCTGGGCAAAGGGGTCGGCGAGGCCAAGTGGAGAAACCACACGACGCTGGCTCATCGGCGCCGCGATGGCTCTGTAGCTATCCTCGAGACTACGAATTCAGCGCCCCTCTGGAAGCCGATCGAACAGGTGCCCAAGTGCCACTATCGCAGCGAGTTTGATCCAGAACTATTGTTTCTTCATTCAATGGGCGAGCTGGTGCGGCCTTCGGCCTCGCGGCAAAGCGTGCTGCGACAGTGCTTTTCCAAGTTTGACAGCGAGTTTTGGCTGAACGCCGGTGGTCCGCTGGCCTGGATCTGCCATCGCTGGGTGTGCGCTCCAACTGAGAGGTGGCGCCGCTCAGCGCTGCCGCTGGTGCTGAGAGCACTGGAGCTGGAATCCCCGCGCTTGGGTTCGCTTCTGCACCGCCGCCTGCTCGTGCTGCTCTACTTGGCCGCTGAGCCGCGCGGCCGGTGCCGCCAGCGCATTCTGCCACTTGTCAAGAAATTCAACACTCGCCTCGAGCAACACTGTAAAAATTCGTTATAAATAGTGAAGCCAAAAACTTTTTATTTTTAGACAAAACAATAATGGCACTTCCCACAGCATTGGTGACCAGTGGCGTTGGATTGCTGATGTATGCTTGTGCACGCCATGGGATCTATGGCAGCACCACATACTGTAAGAATGCAACGCCCAGCGAGCGTTGCGCCATCCGCGTCAAACCAGGCTGGCTGTGGACTACAGTGGACGTCAGAACATTTAATCGAGCGTTGGAGAACGACATGAAGAAAGAGGGCTACGAGATTGATGATCCTTGGCAGTGGCGACCATCATTCAAGGCAGCTGAGATACACATTTTCATCAGGCCAGTGAAAATCGAGCACAATGAAGATATCTACATCGAGTCCTATGTTCCCACCGAGGCCAACAGAAGATTCTGATCACCAATTCCGACAAGCTATGTCTGAAATATTTATAAAAATTTTATTATCACGTTGGTCTTTCATAATACTACGTCGAGCTGGCCAAGGCCAGAGCGCGCTGCAGCCAAACACCAGGATGCAAGGGGGTTGGCTTAAAGTTGGAAGGCGTAACGGCTGGATGACAGTCGTAAAACTTTTGGCCATTTTGTTTGATGATAACATTTTTACGCTCGATACAGGTGTAGTCGCCGTTTGGACATTTTTCCAAACAGGTCAAACAGTTGCGTTCAAACACAGTTGGTCCGCTCTTGGGCTGGATGATGCAGACTTTGAAATTTGCTTGCGCACAGACCATTCGACGCGTTACCTTGGGATCTAGCACTGCGCACACCCAGACAGCGTCCAGCACAACACTGCTACAATTGAGCTGCGCAAGAAAGACACGTAACCAGTTTGGATTGTACATGCCACTGATATTTTCACGAAAATAATTCTATGGGCAAAAATATTTCATGTGAAATTTCATGAAATTTTCATGAAATAAAACTAGGGTCACGCTAAATTGTTTTATTTATGAAATTTCATTGACTTTGTCAAACCCATTTGAAGCCTAAATTGCATTTGAAGATTTTTTGGCAAGCAAAAAAAAGAGTCCCAACTTTTTTTTAAAATGCAAAATTCTAAAACAGACCGTTTTATGGCTTGTCTTGAAATGAAATTTCACAAAGAAAACAATTTATGCTGACCCTAGTTTTATTTCAGGAAAATTTCATGAAATTTCAAAGGAAAACTATTTAAGCTGCCCTTGGTTTGAATTAAATAATCTATTTCTTGAAATTTCACAGTAGAAACAAGCTGCGGTAATCCGAGTTGCTGGGGACAAATGGAATTTCGCTGACCTCGGAGCAGACCTGGCAGAGCTGGGCATAGTGCTTGCGCGGTTTGTGCAGGCCCCACGGGATGCCAGAGAGACGCTCGGCCTCAAAGCTGAACTTGCGCGCCTCTTCGACCGAGGGCAGGCGCCCGCCCACCTTGGGCAGGAATGCGCAGAACCACACGTCCTCCGAGGTGATGCCGTCCCACGGGTAGGCCGCGAGCACAGCCAGCATCGCGGAGCGGCTACGGTAGCTTAGCCCGCCGTTGTAGTACTGCGTGTGCAGCAGCCGGTGGCCCCGCGCGAGGAAGACGAAGCGCAGCAGCCCACGAATGTGCGCCGGCGTCGGCGCCCCGATAAAGTCGTACTGCGCAAACTGCTCCAGGCTCACGGGGGACTGGCTGCAGGTGATGGTGTCGGTCTGGAAGATGAGCACGCGCTCGCTCTGCATGCTGCGCCAAAACGCCTCTGATGTCAGCAGCGCCGAGTAGCCCTCGATGGTCAAATTGTCTACGCCCAGGTCCCACAGCGAGATTCGGCCCTCCTTGATCTCTTCGGCAAAGAGGTCCATCACATGTTTGTTTTTGGTGCCGTGATACACTTGGAAATGTGTCTCTTTTGGCATGCTGACTAGGAAGCTGCGCAGAATCTTCTCCAAGTTGTCCACTCTTGGCTCGACAATCACAGCGACCAACGGGTACTCGGCCAGCGGCTGGCGCGCCTCTGTCTGCTGCCGAACCGCGATCGATGCGACAATGCCAGACTGTGCGCTACCTGCAGCTAGTGGAAACGTGCAAGTTCTAGCTATCACAATCAAGGTCACTACAATGCACAGCGCCACGATTGCTGCCTGCTTGGCAATCATCTTTCCTATTGACAGTTAACTTAAGAAAATTTTGTTGCTGGACAAAATCATTAAAATTTACCCTCTACAGTTTACATTTTTAGCAAGGATGCAGGTCAATTGCTTCGGCGCTATTTTCATATCTGACGATCCTGATTGCGCATTGGATTGGATGAAAGACAAACTCGATCAGTTGGTTGCTGCTCGACTGGGTTCTGGTGAGGCAAAATCTGAGACGACCACTGTTTGGCGCACCTCTGGAGGTGCGATCCGGCTTTCACGAAGACCTGACCAGACTGTTCTGCAATTTGCATCACCCGATTCAAGCTGGGAGATGATGTATTACTTTCTTGAACAGTCCGTCGGGTTGAAGACAAGTTCTTCCGATGCACTTGGAATATTTTCCTCCAACATTGGTGAACTACAAACGGTCATGATGCGGAACGTTTCAAAGATCCTTTCAATGGCCTGAATTCACTGTTTCAATTTTAAATTACAGTAAAATATACTAACTTTCTTGCTTTTGCTTTGGTTTATTGTAAAAGTCAGACAAGCGCGGTTTCATTCCATCTTCCAGCGCCACACGGATTTGTGTTGGGGGCATTTACGTCAACCTTTATGAAAAGTTTGGCATGTGAACAAAAATCATTAAAAACATTTGGCAGCAATGAGCCTGGAGGATGTTGTGCATCTGCTTTTTGCCACAGAGCCCATCAATTACAAGCTGCTGGTCAAGATGCCCTTTGTGAGTACTTGTGTCTGGACAAAAGTGTACCGGCAGCTGGGCATGAGAGCTGAAGAGGCCGCTCTGTTTGAGCTGCTCTGTGATGACAACTACCGGATCGGCGGCAAAGCAAACTTTCGCGCACTCTGCAAGCAAGTCGTCGGCGAGCGCTGGAGATATTGCTTTGTGATTCTGCTCAATAGATGCCCATCTGTGAAATCAGCTAGTGTTTTATTTCAAATTTGTGTATTTGAAGATGCCGACTGGGCCTGGCGCCTAATGACAGAACGGTGGCTGGCTGATTTCTATGGCTCCTGGAGTTTTACCGTTTGGGCAACCAAACAAGGCCGGCTACCGCTTAATCTTCTCTGCAGCGAGCCACGAGCTGGCTTTAATCTCTGGTCGGAAGCGATGCGCGGACAAATTTCGGTCACTGTGGAGGATCTCGACGATCCCCGCCTACAGAATCGCCTAGGGATCACATCCATAAGAAACGCATTTGTGGATGCGATGGTTGACAACGTAATGTTCATTGGGGGCTTCCCTCGAACATTCTCCAAGGAAGCTCCGCGTGCAGATTTGCTCCTCTCAGCCCAAGCTTGGGCTGAGCGGGAGGCAAAGACACTTGGCATTACTTGGCGCGAGCCTGATTTCGTCAGTCGACCAAAGCACATTGACTATTCGTGCGAATCGTTTGCGCGCCTGCGCCGCTGGCTGTTGGCCAAAAACGCCAATGGCCAGTTAATCATACGAATGCCGAATGGGAGCGCAGAGATTGCACGGCATCTCTTTGCCTCTCACTATCTCGGCTTCTGGCATCAAGACTCGCTGATCTTTACGCTGCTGGTGCTCCACTGCGAAGCGAAAAGAAGTCCATCTTTCGATGTGAAATTGTTCAAAATTGATTTGAAAGAACCAACGTTGGAGGACTCTGATGTCTGGGCCAAAGCCTCGCTGCCTTTGCTCATTGAACTCTGGTCTCTTATCAAGACAAATTTCTCGATCCGGTCATACTTTCTGAAGCGATGCAGCAAACGTATCGATTTTCTTGAATGGGTTTATCTCAACGTCTTTACCAGTTCAATCCGTAGAACTTTTGGCAAGCTGCTCGTCGACATGTCTATTAACGAGCTGGAAGAATTCATCAAGGGGGCAACGCAAATTCCGCCTGATAAGATTCTGCAAGCGCTGAGCTTTAGTCGAACATTCAATCGCTTCTTTTACTTGGTGTTTGCGCATCGCTACGATTTGGTGCTTACGCAGAAGCAGCTCCAGAACTTTGCGCAAATCATGTCGCGCTACAGAGCAACTGAGCACGATTACTTCCTGAAGAATATTGAAATCTATCAGGCATTTTACCCGCCCTTTGTCAACTACTTGGCCGACTGGCGGCAGCGAGTCAAGCTCAAATACTTGCCTGATTAAAAATGGGTTTAATTTGCATGATTAAGCCCTCACGCCACCGTGAAGAATGGAGATCAGAACCATGATTCCAAGCAGAGGCCAAATAGATTCCATCGGCCGAAGAATAGTCACGTGGGGCACCAAAGCCGTGTTGTAAAGCCATTTCCCTACGAAAAGGATAAGGAGAAATACAATGGCGGTAACGATCAAATAACGAATCATCGCGCAGCGCTTGGCCTCTTTCATCTCTTCGAGAACTTCGGCGGGCATATCCGTTGGGGTCGGGGTCGGGCCGACCAGGTCGACGAGCTTGCTAATGTTCATTGTCAACAGGTACACTATTCTTGTACCGAGAGAAAATTTGGAGCTGTTTAAACGAACTCTTTACTTGTCCTGACTGGTGCGCAGTCGCTTGGGCTCGGCCAGCTCAGGGATTGAGTAGGGACCCGGGCCGAGCAGGGTTGAAGTGAGCGCATAGCGCAGCTGCAGCTCGGGCTGGCTTTGGTCTATCCACACAATGTAACTGCCCAGCAGCCACGAGCCGCTGACATAGGCTTCGGGATCAGATCCGAGCCAGTTGAGAACCGCAGCGCGCAGCGATGGCGGCAGGATCGAGGTGGCACGGGTTGGCTGCCAGTCATCAAGCAGGCCGATGACAGCGCCCCGCGTTGCCGCGCCACTGTTAGCGCCCCACACCTCCAGCTTTGCCGCCAAAGTGGACATCACCTTGTCAGGTGAGAAATTACTGCAGTTGTAGTTGACAAACGTTGAGCGCTCCACAGTGCGCTGCTCGACATACAGCGTGCCGTTAATGCCGCCGCTCGCATTCAGCTCGCTCAGGCGCGCCACCAGCGCCGCGAGGTCGGCAAACTGGATGTTCAAAAACACCGGGGTTCCCAGTGTCGATATCACGCTTGCAAAGATCATTCTATCTGCCATTCTCATGTATCATTATGAAAAAATAATAACTATCTGAAAATAATCGGTCATGAAAATTTACATTTTCATCTATCCTTTTGGAAAGGCACAACAGTGCTGTGCGCGCGATGAGGACACGGCGCTTGTGGAGTTGCTGGCTACTTTGGTTCCGAGCCTGAATGACCTTGTGCTGATTTCATTGTCAGACAGCGGGACGCTGCAGGATTTGCGCCTCGCAGAGCCGCTGGCCAAGCACCGCTACGAGAGTTTCGAGGTGCGCACAGGGAAGCGCTTCTGGGGCACACTGGACATTGGCTGAGTCCTCATCTTCCAATAAAAGCAAACACCGCCGCGCTGCCACCTGGAACACATGCCCGACGACAGCCCCGGCATCGCGATCCCCGAAGCGGTCGGCGCGTACGCGCTGAATCCCGCGGCCACGCTACCGATGGACGGGCAGCGACGCCTGATGTGCGAGCTGTTCGCCGCGAACGGCATTGCTGCGCGGCCGGTGATCTTGAACGATCCTCAGAATATCGGCATCGATCACCCCGCGCTCATCATCACCTCGCCCGCGCAGACTGCCGAGGAGCTGTTGGCGCTGTTCTGTGTGTACATTTCTCTTGATAGGCGGAAGCCACTGAGCGAGACGCAGGCCCGGCGCTACGTCGCGCAGTGCCTCTCGGCGATGCGCCTGCGTGCACAAAGGAATAGCATCAGCGTTGTGAAAAAGCTGCCAAATCTCAAGCACCACGGCGACACGCCGGTGCCGCCGCCTCCCTCTGCGCCGCTTACCATGGCCTCCTGGATCACCAGCAAAGCGACCAGTGCTACTTATTCATTTCTAGATCGCTTCCGGCGCAAACCGCCTCCTCCAGAGAGCCATTGGTTCCTTAGGTTCCGGTCGCTTGCCTGGGAGGACTTTGTGCGCGAGGCGTTTCTGTTGTGCCAGCTCCCGCCGGACCTCTTTGGAGCGGAGCGATCCGACATCCGCGCCGGGCTCCTGCGCACCGCTGTCTTGTGGTTCGATGTCATAGTCAAGGAGCACCACTCCACGCGCAACTGGGACATCACAATGGAAGCTGTCTGGGAAATATTTGACAAGTTTGAAACTTAGTTTTCAAAAATAAATAATTAATATCGTCACTGGGAGGCGAGAGTTCATTCCGGAAGAAGCGGCGGCAGCGATGCAGGTCGGCTACTTTGACGGCATCCAGCAGGTGATCGCCTTTGCCACGCAGTGCCAGGCAGCCAACGGCATTGGCTGGCTGGCGGGCAGCCCGATCAACCCCAAGTTTCTGCTGCAGTTTTTGGACCGCATTGATGAGCTGGTCGAGCGGGTGTATCCCGCAGCGGGCAGCCTCGACCGCGTGGTCTACGAGAACTTTGTCAAGCTGAGCCTGCGTGCGAGTTTCAAGCTCTTTGCCAGCGCTGCGCAGGACTCGCTCTGCGAGTGGCACCAGGCCGAGACCAAGTGGCAGGCTGCGCTCACTGCGATGCAGCGGCGCGGTGTCGAGAACTCGGTGCCCAACTTTCTCGAACTCGGCGCCGCCGTCAAACGCTGGCTGAAAATCTTTGACAATTGCTTGTTTTTCCTACCAGATAGACAGCCAGAGCCTCCGTTGTCGCCCTCTGAAGGCATTGTGGTGGAGTATTTCGCTGGCTGGTATCGCAAGGGCCGCCACCTGCGCTTTGCTGCGCTCGACTACCAGGCCAAGCTCAAGGTGTTTGAGCTGAGTATTCCGACGGGCGAGTTCAACGACCGCTGGCCAGTGCTCATGTCCGACTCGTTCCTCAGCAAGTTTCAGCTCGTGCCCTCGTCAGCGTCGGATGTCTGCGACCTCTGCTACCAGCCGACCGTGGTGCAGGTGCACTGCGCCCAGTGCAAGAACAAAGTGCTGTGCTACGAGTGCTACCGCCGCACAGCGTGGGGCTACCAGCACAATGAGTACAACCGCTTCTCCGATTGGCACAATGTGTTCTGCCCATTCTGCCGCTTCCTGCTGAATGAGCCGTCAGTGCAGCTCGCCAAGCCGCGTCTTGAGCCAGAGCAAAGCGCCAAGCGACAAAGGTTAGATGTTGTCGATCCGCGCTATTGACCTGGCAGTAGCTTGTCATTAAACACGCGCAGAGCACCCATGGTGCATCAAAATATTGGTGTCTGATAAGCAACGCATACATGGATCCGTTGGCTAGAATCATACCTCCTGAAATTTCATTGAAATTTTCACGAAATAAAACTAGGGTCACGTTAAATGGTTTTCTTTATGAAATTTCATTGAAATATTTCTTAACCAGATTAACTTGGTTTTAAAAAATGTGCATTTTAAAAAAGTTGGAGCTCAAAATTTTTTGGTTGGCCAAAAAATTTTAAATGCATGTTTTAAGATTCAGGGCCAAATGGACACAGAAATATTTCAATGAAATTTCATAAAGAAAACCATTTAACGTGACCCTAGTTTTATTTCGGGATAATTTCATGAAATTTCATAAAGAAAATAATTTATGCTGACCCTAATCTGATTTCAATGTGAAATAAATATTTATTTCATAGGCTAGAGATCTTCTATTGCAGGGAGGTCCAGCGAGTCTGCTTCGCTGTCAGAGGAAGAGGAGGAGAGCGGGCGCAGCGCTGGCGCAGCATGGTCGAATTTCACTAGCTCCCCGTCCGGAGCCTGTTCTTCGTGGCGCTCAGGGACAGCAGCGCCCTCGGGCAGCTCGCCGAGCTTGCGCAGCTGACGCACCTCGTCCGGCGTGTACTTGCCAATGATGTCGGCCTTGTCGTCCTGGTAGTCGCGCAGCCCGATCAGCACAATGTCGCCGAGGTTGACCCACACTTTCTTGGCCATCTTGCCGCGCACGTGGCAGAGTCGAGTTTTCCCGTCAAAGCAGTAGGCCTGAACATGGCCGCTGCCTAACATTTTCGTTGCCTGTGCATACTCTTGGCCAGGCTCCTTGAGGAGCAGCTCTTTTGCACCGGGGGCAACAGAGTGATTCTTGCCGCGGCGTCCTGCTTTTCCGCCCTTGGGTTTTCCTCCAGCTTTAGGTGGCATAGTGGCGCTAGTTGATAAAATTTGGATTAAACATGTCAAGTTCTAGCTCGGGAGAGCCGCAGAGCTCGCACAGTGGAGACGCGGAGATTAATGGCGGATGCTCAATCTGCGAGCACCGGCACGGACAATGGCGTAGCTATCGACGCTGTCCCACCTGCAAAGAAAGGGTTTGTCGCGTTTGCGACGACGAGGGCCTGGAGGAGCTGCAGTGCAACCGCTGCCCCGCGAGAACCTGTCTGCACGGCCACGTCGTTGGCTATGACTACAAGTGTTTTGCACCGGGCTGCAAGGGAACTCTGAAAGAGAAGTAAAGTTTATTCAGCTGGCGTCTCCAAAAGACCCAAGCGCTGCCCGGCGAGCTTGTAGTGCTGCGGGCTGAGGTCGATGCCGATAAACTTGCGGCCCGTGTTGCGGCACGCAGCGCCCGTGGTGCCGTCGGAGCAGCAGATGTCGAGCACCACCTCGCCCGGTTCGCTGTACGTGCGCACAAAGTACTCGGCCATCGTCTCCATGCGTGAGAATGAGCGCCCGCTGCGCACCTGAAAGTAGAGCAACTCTGTGGGAAAGGGCAACTCGACCTTTTGCGCACGCAGGTAGGCTGAAAACTCTTCAAATGGAAAGTTTTGAATGTCCTTTTCCTTGAGGAAATCCAAAAGAGGATTCAGAGGGAAATCAATAAAATCAGTGGGATAATACTCGTCGCTCACGCTGGAGCCGAGGCGCTTGAAGGCGTCGCCATAGTACTGCGAGTGGCCGGGCTGGCCGCGCAGGTGCGGCTTGCCCTTGACCATCTGCGGGTTGTAGGTGCACTGCTTGCGGTAGAAGACGCAGATCTGCTCGACCTGGCGCAGCGGCTGCACCTTGGCCTTGGGGAAGAGCGTCTTGTTCGGCTTCTTCCAGGTCCATGCGTACTTAAAGTGCTCGCGCTGGCTCGCCACCAGGTCGAACGTGAACGGCTGACTTGCGTGCAGCACGACAGCACCGTTTGGCTTGAGCACGCGCCAAATGTGTGGCCACATCTGCGGCCACAGGATGCCATCGTCCCACTTGGCCATCGTGATTGAGAAGGGCGGATCACAATATAGCAGGTCGACGCTGGCGTCGGGCAGCTGCTGGATCAGCTTGTGGCAGTCGCCGAGCATCAGCTGTGCCCAGTCGTTGTGCAGCACCTTGGGCAGGTGCACCGTAGTCTCGTCGTGCTGCCACGGATCCGCTTCGCTTTTCGTCACGGCGCGCTGGCGGCCGCGCGTGTTCAGGCCCGTCGCGCCCTCCTCCTTTGGCAGCGGCTCCGGTGCTTCGCCACTGACCTTGACTTTTCTCGGTCTGCCGGCGCGTTTCGGTGCCTCAGCCATTGAGAATCAATCCTACACATCAGAGAGGAAAAATATTTGTCTGGATTAAGCAGCACCCATGCCAGTGAGAGGAACAGCGGAGCGGCCCTATAACATTCCCGAGCTCAAGGCGCAGGACTTTGCGCGCTACTCGAGCGGGCCGCTCAAAGGCAAGTCGTCGCTGGTGCTGTTCTACGCCGACTGGTGCGGCCACTGCGAGAACTACCGCTCCTCGCAGACGCCCAAGCAGCTCGCCGAGCTGATCAAGCGGCATCCCGATGCGCGCAAGCTCGGCTTCTTCGAGTTTGAGGGCTCCACGCTGCCCGACCACCAAAAGATCTCTAGCGAGTTCTTTCCCGGCAAGCCGATCAACAGCTGGCCAACGTTTGTGCTGATCCACGTCGGCGACGACGCCAAAGCCAGCCTGAAGTTTGACTTTGTCAGTAACCAAGTCGATCGCGACAATGCGCAGGAGCAGTTCCAAGCGCTACTCGACTTTGCCAACAAGATGCGTAGCCAAAAGAAATAAATCAAACGGTTTAATTCACATCTTGGTCATTGCTGCGCGGTTGACCGCATCGGCAAAGACAGCGTCGTGCAGAAGCTCGAGATGCAGTGTGCCTGGCTGAACGAGATCGCCGGCGCGCGCGACGATCGTGCCAGAGCGCCGTTCGTCGGCAGAGCGCGTCACAACGGCCAGCGCTGGGCCGCGCACCTCTGCAGCGTAGCCGGCGCCCTTGTAGAGATTGGAGAGCCACTGGTTGCGCTGGGCGCCCTTGGCCGGGTGATAGAGCACAAACTGGAATCCAGACAGCGATGGGAGCTCGACATAGGTGAACTCTCCCTCGAGCAGAGTGCGCGCGTAGATGTGCGTCTGCGGCACGATGAGCGGCAGACCCTGCTCTGGGATGTAGATGACCTTGTTGTTTTGCATGTTTCTGCAAATTATCTATGTCTCTACTAGCAAGAGCAGCTTGATTTTTAAAATCAATAGAAATGTCGAGCGACTCGGACACAGACAGCAGCTACGGCTCGTTCTCGGACAGCAGCTGCGAGTGGGAGCCGCTGCCAAAGGCGGCTACCCGGCAAGCGCCACCGCTGCGCCGCCTCGTCGACATCGCAGAGCCGAGCAGCCAGCCAGCGTACAATTTCACCGTGCTGTACAATGAGCGCGTGCCCACGGGCGCCCGCATCGAGATTGAGCCCAACCAGCAGCGCCGCCCCTTTAAGCCCCACGCGCCGCTGCCGCCTGGCGACCGTGACCAGGGAGACACAATGTGGGGCGATGCGTTTTCGACGCATTTCCGAACCGAAATGCACGGCATCGACCGCTCCAAGCACAATGGCAACTACACAGGGCTCGATCGCTTTGCGGCGGCGCCGTATCCCTTTGCCAGCGAGGATGGATTTAACACCAAGGACCAATACCTGGGCGGCATCGGCCCGCTGCCACACTATGGCTCCCACGTCAAGCAGGGCATGGGCGATGTGTCACAGCAGATCCTCGAGCGCTACACTGGTGCCAAGGGCTTCAAGCAGCCCAAGCGCGAAGTAGAGAAATCGCATCCCCGCAATCGCCAGCTGCCCATCAAAACTCCCAATTTCGAAGATTGGCAACAGAGAGCAGCCATGGCGCTGCCAGACAAAAAGCCCTTTGAGTTGCCGTTCATGACCTCTCGTGATACGGGTGTTCGTACTATGCCTTTTGGCAATGAGCCACTTCAGCCCGAGTTGCGCATAATGCCAACGGATCACCTGCGCCACTCTGAGCCGCTGCCCACTCGGGTCAACAATATCCCCACCCAAGCACAGGCCAATCCGAATGGCCAGTGGATGCAGGGTACACAGCCGTTTCCGGAAATGCGTGAACCCATGTTTGATTACAGTGATGCAGTGCGCACACCCGCGCCGGTTCCCAACACTGCCTATCAGCCGCCGCTCATGCAGGCGCCCGTTCGCATTACGCCAACCAATCGAGATGACACTGCGTTTGAGTGGCGTGGCCCCGCGGGCAATTCATCGGCCAGCGCACGCATGTTGGATCCCAACTTTGACTATATGACTGGCCGCGTTGCTGTTGAGGAAACTCCTTGGGCAGGTCCAGCTGGCAACTCGTCAGCAGCAGCTGGTGGCCATGTGGCCACTGTGGTCGAGGCTTTGCCGACGCAGCGCGATGGAAACTCATGGTACAGCCAGCCTGGACCCGCCTTTGGTGGCGGCATGACCACGTTGCCCTATTCGGATCAGGCGCGCCCTACTGGCAAGCAGTTTACCGAGCAGACAGCCATGCTGCCACGCATTGTGCGCTCAGACATTGGAACTGCACCCCTTCCATTCGAGGCTCAGCGTGCGACTCTGCGTCAGTCCATGGAGAGCTCTGTGATCATGGCGCCGATGCAAAACACTGGCCCCGCGGCTGGGCCAACTCCCGTTCAGGATTTCAGGACAACTCTCAAACAGGGCCTAGAGTCCGTGTCGAATCCGCCGCGCATGCAGCTTCCACAGGGAGGCGCCATTCAGATGCCATTCATACAGGATCTTCGCAGCACCACCAAACAAAGTACAGTGGAAGCGACGCAGCAGGGCCGCATTGGTGGGCAAGCGGTGGGCTCGGTTGGGCAGCTAGCGCCTCTGGACCAAGCCAGGCCGACTGTTAAACAGACCACAGTGGAAGCCACGCAGCAAGGCCGCATTGGCGGGGAAGCAAGCAACAAGGCTGGCCCCACGCCGCTATCTGATGTTGCCCGAATGACTGGGCGCGAAGGCCTCTCTGAGCAGGTGTTTGCAGCCAACATTGCTGGCGCCGCAGCTGGCAAGGCGCCGATTCGCCACTTTGACGATGAGTTCCGTGAGACCCGGCGCGAGTACAGCGCAGAGAATCCAGCGCTTGGCGCTCCTCACAATAGCTCTGCGGCGGCGGGAGGCTACACGTCGACGGGCGTGGACATGAAGTGCACTGAGCGGAATCGTGATGGCATGGAGCTGACGTACAGCTTTGGCCCCGTCGACGCGCAGACCAAGGGTCCAACGGACCGCAGCTACCTGGCAAATTTGACTTGGGACGACAGAAAGGAAATTAGTCTCTACAATCGCATTCCCGGCCCTAGTCGTTTCAACAATGTCCCGCGCAACATGTCTGGCACCTTTGACCTGCCACCCGACGATGTGAATGATTTCACTAGAACAGGAAATCCCAATCTAGCACCGGGCAACCAGCGCCGCATGCGTCCAGCTGTGCGCTACAGCGAGACCAAGGATCTGCCGCAGGTGTTTGAAAATCGCTACATCGAGCCATATCAGACCAGCCAGCTGCGCACCAATCCCTATGCCACTGATGTCCGGGTTATTTCAGGCCAGCCCAACTATTAAGGGCACTTAAAATAAAATGTTTCCGACGAATAGACTATCAGATTTTGGATTTACAGGAATGCCTCGAAATCCAAAGCTCATCGTTACGAATCGAACAAAAGCGCCCTCCCAGTTTTGCAAGTGCGGAAAATCTCCATCGTATGGAATTCCCGGTGGAAAGCGAGTTGCATGCACAAACTGCAAGGATTCCAATATGATTTGTTTGAAAAAACCAAGTGCAAAAACATATGGTCTCTGTGTTTGCGGAAAATACGCTACTTACGGATTAGAAGGTGGAAAACGAACATCGTGTGTAACTTGCAAAACTGAGGACATGATCAAGCTATCAAAATTCAGATCCAAATTGTGCCCCTGTGGATACAATTGTAAGTATGGATTCCCCCACAGAAAGAGAACTGCATGTTCAAAATGCAAAGCTCCAGGTATGGTCCTTTGGTCAAAAACTTCAAACCCTTCCCTCTGTCCTTGTGGTGCAAAACCATGTTGGGGATTTCCAAATGGGAAAATGGTTGCCTGTCGGAAATGCAAGGTAGCAGGAATGGTATCATTTTCAAATGTCACCAGACAACTTTGTCCTTGTGGAAAGAACATGAATTGGGGCTTGCCTGGAGGTCAACGTTCAGCCTGTTCAGAATGCAAGACGCTGGATATGGTCAGTTTCAAAAAGACATGTTCGTGTGGCAGTGGTACTATTCCATCGTTTGGTTTTGCGGATGGACACGAAATAGCATGCAATCAATGCAAGCAGAGTGGCATGATTAATTTACACTCAATTTGTTGTGAGCTTTGCACTACTGTTGCTTCGTTTGGAATGCCAGATCAAAAATCAACACGTTGCAATCAACACAAGATTGATGGCATGATCAGTGTCAAACAAACCAAATGTTATTGTGGAAGAGTTGTGCCGTACTTTGCATATCCAGGACAGAAAGCTTCACGCTGTAAAGAATGCAAACTGGAGGGTATGATCGATGTCAAAGCAATCCGATGTCAATGTGGAAACTCAGCAAGATTTTCATTACCGGGTTGCAAACCCGAGTATTGCAAATCTTGTGCACAAGAGGGGATGATTGATGTTTTATCCAAGCGTTGTCTATGCAAGCAAGGATTTCCAATTTACAATTTTCCAAATCTTAAAGGGAAGTTTTGTATCGACTGTCGGAGCGAAGGCATGATCAACGTGAAGAGCAAAATGTGCGCGTCAAATCTTGAGCCACACAACATTCTTTGTGGTACACAAGGCTCAAAGAAATATGATTACTTTTGTGTCGGTTGCTTTGTTCATCTGTTTCCAGCGGATCCAAGAACTTTATTGGCTGGACGTGCAGACAAGGAAATCAAAGTGGTCAATTACCTCGCCAATCACTTTGATGGCTTTGTTCACGACAAACCTCTCTTTGTGGATCTCTCTGGTGGCTGCTGTCCTAGCAAACGCCGAATCGATTGTCGCAAGCTCGTTGGCAACACTATTCTCGCCATCGAGATCGACGAGAATCAGCACAAGTCTTACGTCAAAACGAACGAGAGATCTCGGTATGACGACTTGTTCATGGACTTTAGCGGGAAGTACATTTTTATTCGCTACAATCCAGATCCATACAAAGAAGGAACCAAGAGACAGAATCCAAATTTCTCCAAGCGAATGGCAGTTTTAGTGACTACTATCAGACAACACATTGCGCGTATTGAAGCTGGTGATAACCAAGATCTTATCGAGATTCACCACCTCTTTTATGACAAGAATTAAATTGCAGCCCAACTATTATATTTTAGTGATTCTGATAAAGGTTTGCTGCCGCTGCAACAGTCCATTTTTGCGATCCCATCTGTAGCGCCTGTAACCCAAGTTCCCACAGACGGCGCAACGCTTTCTCCCATTGCACAGCTCTAGTCGGAATGATTTGCAGCTAGAGCAGTATGGTTTCCAGGCCAACGGCGCTTTGTTATTTACGCACGCTCTGCTCTGTAAGCCAAACGCGTCAGCCCATGCTTCCAATCGCTCAAGTGCTTTGTCGTCGATAAAAGAAATTAGAGTAGAGGACCTCTGAGGATTTTTGCTGAGAACAAATTCAAGAAAGTATCGTTTCTCTCCTATCCAGCGTAACTTTTCTTTGTCCATTGGAATTTTGGCCAGCTCCATAACCTCCGCTCTCCAATTGGAGGATTCATGACATCCAAAGTAAACGTTTCTCCAAAAATTACGCCAGTTGTCCTGCTCTGCTTCCCAAACAAGCATCGCTTGCACCCGTTCTAGTGGAACGCCTTTGCGCGCATCGGGCCGATAGTAATCAGGGCCAATACAGTACAGGTTTTGCCACAGGCGCAGGGTGAAAAGGCATTCTCTCAGAACCTTTTCTCTATACAGCGCATTCCAGTGCTTTGACAGAGAGCGTATCAGCAAAGGATCAGCGCAAAGGAAAATCCTCTCCACAACAAGGTTATCCAAGTGCACTTCCATTAGTTAATGTTAATCTTTATTCTAGCTCGCGATAAGAGGGCAGCGACTCACTGGTAGCGCGCCAAGCGCGCTCGGACCACGTGGCGACAGCCTGCTCCTGCATCAGCACATAGGCCTTGTGCTCGGTGACCAGCGTGTACACGGGCAGCGAGGTGGCAAGCGTGACACCCTCAGCGCCCTCGACCTCCTGGCACGGGCGCTCCTGGAGATCACCATCAAGCACTGGGTGATCGCGGCAGATGCGCAGCTGGCCAAGCTGGACAAAGTTGCGGGTAGGCGCGTCAAAGCGGATCACGCGGTTGACAGCGACAGGGCGGCGCTGAAAGTCAAGCACTGCATCACCAGCCTTCAGGTCCTGAATGCGAACGAGCTGGCCATCGGGAGTCTCCACAGGCGTGCCCTGGGCCACGCAGCAAGGGGTTTGGCTAAACACCGTGTTGGAAATCGGGCTCTGAACAACAAAGTACGCAGAAGACCCAGGGCCAATCATTGCTGACGTAATTGTGGTGTACACTGCATCAACGAGATCCATAGTGAGCGGGATAGTGGTAGAATTGCGGACTTCACAGCACGTTCCTGGAATTGCATCTTGATTAACCGTGCCAGGCGGCAAGTTGATCTGATTTGAAGGACCAGGGTTGAATGTAGAATTATTCACACCCAATGTGTAAGGCTGGGGAGTTGTTGGGTGAAGGCTGATTGACAGAATGGGAACGGCGTTTGTCACTATTCAGGGCCATGGGAAGAGCACTGGGCCCACTGACATCTATCACGGTTTGGAAATGAAAAACATTATCATAGTAATCCTTAATGTCGAACAGAACCTCAGTCATGAACGCTTGATTTGTCTTTGTCTTTTCTATGTATCCAACATTTTATTTCAGTATCCTTAAACGAACACTATGGCCGGACAATCTGCGTTTCCTTAAGGTAGTCGAGTAGGCCCTCAAAGCCGGGCCGCGGCAGGCGCGAGACGGCGAGCACGCGCCCGGCGGCGCGATCAAAGTCGTCTTTGATCAACGAAAACTTGGTCAGGCACTCGGTCTTGAGGCGCTGGTAGTCGCGCCGGTTGTACACTGTCGCCGAGCGCCGCACGAGACTGTAGCACTTCATTGTTTTGGTCGGCTTCTCGGGGCCGGCGTACACGGTCACGACGCCGTTTCCCGAGGCGTCGGCCTCGTCGAGCAGCTGCCAGCCGCTGGTGCTTTCGATAAGTGTCACCTCGATACCGCCATCCTCGTCCGGTTTCTTCTGCCAAACGCGGATCTCGTGAATGCCGGGCACCAGGCCACGGCGGCGTTCAGCGCCACCAAACCACTTGTTTCTCCGGCGCCACACTAGCGCCATGGCGGTGCAAAAAACCAGGAAAGCTATCAATAAAAATGTCGGAAACGATGAGCCTGACATTTGAGCCTTCTCCTTAGCCAATGGCATTATTTTTGAAGCGCCAAGACACTTGAACAACCACACTCTGTTCGAATATGGAGCTTCTCGCAAACTTGCTGGGCGGAGGAAAGCCAAAGGGACCGGGCGCCAGCGCTGCACAGCAGCAGGGCGGAATGTCGGCGCTGCTCGGCCAGCCCGGCCGGAAACCCGTGCAGAACATCGACCCCAAGGGCAAGAGCCCGCTGTACGAGATGTTCAACGAGCAGCTGGCCGAGCTGCTCGCCGTGCTGCGCCAGGCGATCCCGGAGAACGCGAGCCTGAAGCTCGCCGCCGACGTGCACTCGAGCCTGCGCAAGCTGATGCCCGGCGAGCCGATGCGGCGCTGGCTGACCGCGATCGAGGGATACGCGCACCTGCTCGAGTCGCGCACGCCGGAAAACGAGGCCAAGTTCATCGCGGTGATGCCAAAGCTCGAGTACATCTGCGAGCTGGACATTGTGAGCTACTGGGACGAGTTTGAGGACGATGCCAAGGACAACCTGTGGGCGCACCTGCGCCAGCTCGATGTGCTTGCCAACACGGTTGGCCAGTTCTCGCCCGACCTCATGGCCAAGATGGAGAGCATGGCCGAGATGTACGCCAACGACCTCGACGGCAACCTCAGCGTTGGCGAGCTGAGCGCAACGGTGCTCGACCGCGTCATCAACGACGCCTCGATCCTGCAGATGATCGGCGTCGACCCGGCGGTCGCGCAGAGCGCCGAGGTCAAGGGCATGGCCGGCCAGATGCTCTCCAGCCTTGGCAACCTCAATTTGGACAGCAACTAGAGGCCCATTGAAATAAAAATAATTCCCTCAGTAGAGAGAGACCAATGAATCCAGCGCCAGCTCCGACATCAGCTCCGGCGCCAGTGCAAGCAGCGCCAGCAGCGAAAAAGATAATCAACGAGTGGAAGATATCGAAAAAGTGCCATGCACTCTACTATGGCAAGGTGGTGGACGTGCCGTGCCCAGGGGAGGCGCGCGTGATCCGCGGAAAGCCGAGCTGGATGGCAGTTGGCGCGGAGCAGTGGTACCGCACCTCGCCGGTGGTCAAGTGGAACCGCAACTCAGCGGACGAGCTCCTGTCGGTTGAGACTGCCTCGCGACACACCTACTGGATGGGCACCAAGTACGCCAAGCCGGCTGCGCCAGCGCCTGCAGCTGTCCAGCCACCAGCAGTCGTTCAGCCAACAGTTCTTGCTCAGCCGCCCACAGGGGCTCAGCCGCCCACAGGGGGTCAGGCGCCTGCTGCTCAGCCGCCCGCCTCGGCGGCTATCGGCTACGACCTGGCCGCTTCCCTGGGCGCGTCGCCCAACTCGCTGCTCTCCCTCAGCCAAGAGGAGACCATGGAATTCATCGTCGACCCTTCCAACAAAGTCCAATAATTTCTTTTGAAATTTCATGAAATTTTCATGAAATAAAACTAGGGTCAGCTTAAATTGTTTTCTATATGAAATTTCATTGAAATGTACACCAAACAATCAGCCTCAAATCCTAAAACTGCATTTGTAAAATTTTTAACTCCGGTTTTTTTGTTGGACCAAAAAATCTTTGAATGCAAGTTTGGACCAAAGACGATCAATTCCATCAAAGGAAATTTCATAAAGAAAACAATTTAAGCTGACCCTAGTTTTATTTCATGAAAATTTCCTGAAATTTCAAAGGAAAACTATTTATATTTTAATCGTCTAGTTCAAGACACAATTGATGCACGAGCCTACTTGGCTGCAGCAACGGCGCGAGTGGTGGGAGCGGATTCTAAGCAGCTTGCCCGCTGCGCACCAGGCGCGCCTAATCTACTCGAACAAACTGACCAAGTGCATTGACGTTCGCATCGTACCATTTTGCACAGTTTTTCCGTACGACCCTTTTGCTGATGCCAATGTTGCGGTTGCTCTTCAGCGCTTTCTCGATGAATCCTCCCGTCTCTACGCTGTGTACTTTGTTTGGATGACTGACTGCGTGATACTCTACTTTCAATCGCTCTCTGACTTTAATCGTTAGGCATTATCCTGGCACCACTCGTTTTCTTTTTTGACTTGAGCCTCTTCCTCCGGGCTGAAGTCGTTCTTGATGTTGAACGTTTTGCGAATCTCCTCAGGAGTTTTTCCTTTGATCCGATTGGCAACCAGTTGGCAAGCCATGTCCAAGCACGAACGAACATCGAGGAAGTTCGATGAAAGGATTAGCTCAAAAACCAGTTCCTGGTCCATTTGGTTTTCGTCAATGAAAGCCTGCTGCCATGGTGCAAGGTCCTTCCCTTCTGGCGGATCGTTTGCCAGCATGCGCTCAATGTAGCGGCCAATCAGCTGCAACACCCTCGCTTTGACATTCATCACCGTGATCTCCTGCTGATCGCCAATGTCCTCAAGCATATCCTTGATCATCTTGCTCTCGCGCAGCACCCGCAACGGCATTCTGAGCTTGGCATTGTCGTCGGCAGGCAGCACCACATTGATCATCGGTTCAGCGTCCTCCATGGTGGTTGTGTATTCTGGTTGCTCACAAATTGTGAACTCCCCCCGGCTAACGGGAACTTGTATAATATTTTTGAAAACTTTAATTAATTTAATTTTCCCTAAAATTCATCTGAAATATCCATGGCCCACTCACGCATTTGTGCTTCGAGGAGCATTTGTTCTTCATCGGCTTTCTCAGCTGGCGTGGGCTCGCTGTCAGCAAAGCGCACCCGGCGCGAGGGTGCAGGCGGAGAGTCACTGGATCGTTTCAGAGCGTCGTGCATCAGATCAGCTTGAGAGCAGAGTTCACTTTCCTCAATGGTAAGCGGCAGCTCAATATTCCGGAAATCCTGTTCGCCGAGCTGCACCTGCACCGTGGCCACCGCTAGGCGCTGTGGGCCCGAGTGGAACCAGCGCAGCGCGGTCGCCTGGTCAAAGCACAGCACAATGTCCGAGTCGAGGGTGACGAAAAACGGCTCAGCCATGCTGCGCACGTATGCATCGGACACGTTGCGGCAGCAGCTCGAGTTGGCCGAGAACAGGTGCGAGTTGGCCAGCGCCGCCAGACTCTGGAGTTCGCCGTCCGACATCTGAAATAGCTTTCGAATCGCCGGGTCAGAGCGCCCCGTTGCCTGCTGGTGCAGCCGGACAATGCGCTTGGCCGGCGCTTCGAGCCGCCGCCACGCGTCGCCGATGAGATTGTGAAACTGGTCCAGCACCTGCCTCCGCTCGCTCTCAATGTCCAGCCGCAGCGCAGCCAAGTACTCGGCATCCTGCTCCGCGCGTAAGTTCCCTCTTTGCCCTTGGAACATTTTGATTTGTGTCGCACAGAAGAATTTTCAAACTGAATTTATTTGTCTTGAATTTTTCCAAATGCCAGCGCCTGCGGCCCATCGTCCAGGGGCGCATCGCGGCGGCAGCAGCGCACAGCGTGCTTGGCAGCGTGCGCGAGCTGGCACTGGGGGCTGCAGTAAAAGGCGAGGCCGCAGCGCTCGCAGGCAAAGAGCTTGCCGGGATCGCTCTTGTCAAAACACTGCTCGCAGATGGGGTTCTGCCAGCGCAGCATCGCCAACATGCAGATAATGTGCTCGAGCGGCAGGCGCTTGGCCGCTGGCACATTTTCTTGCTGCTGCTTTGCCTGCACGCAGGCAATGTCGGCGTCAGGCACATTGGCCATTGCTAGCACAAAACGAGGGTGGTGCTCGAGCAGCGGGACATTGCCTGGCTGGAACTGCTTGTCATATCCCTGTCCTTTGGTTCGATCAAAAAGCGGGTTGGACGGCTGCATTGTTGCGTCTGCAAACGAATGTTTTTGGCAGCAAGTCGGCCGAGCGATAGCGAGGCGGGGGCTTTTGAAAATATTATTGAAAGTTTTTAATGATCAGTCATCATAGACTTCTGTGTAGCCACAGAGGCCAAAGCATCGACAATGGATAAAGTCGATGAGGTTTTCTGTTGTAAGCTCACCAGTGAATTTCTCAGCTTTCTTGCAGTGCCAAAGGACAACACAAGGCTCTTTGTTTCCATTAAATGGATCGGAAACAATCAGCAAAGGAATAATGGTAGATTTCGCTGTGATGTTTTTAGGAGGTATCCGTGAGAATGCACCGACGATGTCATCAAATGATCCCTTTGGAAAATAGAGCACCAAGAGCGGTCGGTGCGGCTGGCTCACCAGCGCCTCCAGGTCCGATGCAGAGACAAGCAAGGGTCGATTCTTTTCAGAATTCAAAAACTGGGTTGAGTTGCTATCGTATCCGCTGCGCGGGAATTCCGACAGCAGCTCTTCCTCCTTGGGATTGGGCGGCGGCTTAACCAAGGAAAACGTTCTTTGTTTCTTGACTCTCTTTCTGGATATCATAATCCATGTGATGGTGACAGCGAAAATGAGAACAAGAATGACAAGCTTGTTGGCTGTCTGTTTCTTGTCCCCAGCTATCACAGTCCATGCAATAGTGAGTGCGAGAAGGACAGCAAGAAGGAGAGCAAGTATTGCAGGTTGCATTGCCTATCCTGTATTTAGTTTAAGACTTTAATTTGTTTGAAGCAAGCGCATGGCCAGCGAGGACACGGAGCGCTTCTGCGCATTTGTTGCGAAAAAGTTCCCAGCCCCGCTGTCTGTGAAAAACTACGAGGACGGGATACGCTACAGGTGGAACTTTGGAGTGAAAATCGTAGATCTTGTACTGGTCGGCGATGTTTATGGGCAGCAAGTGGCGCGCCTCTTGTTCAACAAGCAGTGGCAGTGGGAGACAAAGTGGGAGATGTCGCGGCCTGATGACATTGGCTTTAATGCCAAGGTTCAGGGCAAGGAGATCCTGGAGGCGCTGCAGAGCCTGCTCGTGTTTGACTATGTGCACTTTGACGCCAAAGTGGCGCGCACCTTGGCGTCAAAGTGCCCTGCTGTCGGCGAGGTGATCTCCGCCTCGCTGCGGCTCATCCTAGATGAGATCGCCAAGTTTGCTCGCATCGGAAACGCCCACGCGTTGGCGGTGAGCTTGAATCACGGCCCGTTCCAGTTTACCAATGCAGAGGATGTGGAGATTCTGCGGCAGCGAGGCTTTACCTGCGTGTCCGAGAAGGGCAACCTCACAGTGTCTTGGGTTTAATTAAATAATTTCACGGCGCTGTTCTGCTCGACGCCAGACGAATCCGCCGCTGGTTTTGGTCGTGCCATTCAAAACATGCAATATTCCGCCAGCACCAGTCTCTTTTTTGGCTCGTGTTATGGATGGATACCATTTCCAAGTCTTATCCTTTTGGAGACATTCAACGGGTTGGCCATTGGAATATTCGGCATTGTAGTCGTCCCAACCGAGATTACATGCACGGTAATCTGACTTGATCTCATTTTTGTGATTTGCTTCATGTTTTGGGGAAGGTCTGGGGCCATGAAATGTCTCACACATTAAAATGTGTACTGCCTTCGTGCAAGCTCTGTTGTCGCGTTGCAAACTGATATACACATATCCACATTTTCCGTGATGCACACCTTTGAGATACTTGCCACCATTTTGTCTGATTCTGCCATCTGGCAAGCATTCATACGCTGGAAAACCAGAGACGGGACGCCAATCAGTCCGGTCAGTAGGTGCCAATTCTTTTGGCTTCCTTATGGATTCACTACCAAATTTAAAAGTCCATTCAGTGTCATTAAAAGAATAACCTCGTTTGGATTTACAATAATTGGTGATGCATGTCAGAGTCCGTTCAAAGAATTGTGCGGCTTGTTGACAAGATTCAAAATGCAAAACATCGCCTTTGGTTGAAGTTGCAGTTATGGATCTCCGATATTTCCTTTGAGCTTGTTTACAGTTGTCACTTTTTGATTGATATGACAGATTGGACAAACGATTATTGGTGCCAACATCGTCAGCATGAGCAACATCGCAATTGTCCGGCCGCTCGCCAAAAAAAACTTTAGCTATCAGAACATGGACAAATTGTTCAATTTTGCGTCCGTCGTAATCAATAAGCGATACGCGTTTGTATCCCGCGTTGGTTTCTTGCGCCAAAATTATGCCTTTACGATTGACCCGGCCAAGTGTGCTAACCGCAACTTCAGGATATGAGTCTCCCAAGGTCCACCAACTCTCAGGTTCGTCAGGGGGAAGGGGATCACCTATCCGAAATGTCTGATGTTCAACGTGCAAGACTTCAAAATGAGAATCATAAGTCAGATTTGACAGCTTGCGATTCCATTTGTCACCATCTCTAAAAAATACATTGTGGTGTTTGGGCCTTGGGCCAAAGAATACTGCTGCGATCTCGTTGTGAATGTTTACAACCTTGATGTCTCCAGATTCATTACAAAATGTTGTGTTCAACGCATTACTAGATTGCAATATTTTGCGACCGTTGTGTACTCGGCCGAGAGTACTAACGGATACTTCTGGATATTGAGGGCCAACAAGATACCAGGTCTCTGGTTCGTCTGGAGGCAACGGTGAGCCTGGCACAAAGCGGGTGGCGCTTGTCAGGACAATTCGTTCTCGCTTCTTTCGTTTTGCTTTCACCTTCTGCTTGGGCTCTTGTGTGCGTTTCATGTTGATGTCGAAATCTAGTAATGATCAAGAAAACTTTATTCCGAGCAAAAGGAGCAGTCGCCACCGGCCGCAAGCGTAGCCGCATCGGTGCCGGCCTTGCTGAACGGATTGCCGCACTGAATGCTACCTTGACGCTTGTTGCAGCAACTGCCGTTGTCGTACTGTGCCATTTTGTCAAAATTCATTGCAGCCAGCGCCGTGCATCCAGTTTTCCCGGGGCTGACGCATGAGCCATCATCCACAGAGGCGCTATCGTCGAAATTACGAGCAGTCTTGTCGGTGCAGCCCAATTTGAATTGCACGCATTCCCCTGTATCAAAATTTGCCATGGGGTTAAAATTCGCGGCATAAATAGAAGTGCACCCTGGAACGCGGGGGATGCATGTGTTGTTTGAGATTTCTGCCCTGGGGTCATAATTAAATGCACTGGGATCCGTGCAGCCATGGATTTTGGCAGGGTAATGGCACGCATTTGGATACGAAGTGTTGGCATCGCGCCTCCAGTCAAAAGCACGCGAGTCAGTGCAGCCAAAGATCTTCTTCTGGCAGCCATCGACGGTGGGCACCGCACGGTCGTCGGCCACATAGTTGGCCGCATCGGCGCGCTTGCAGCCCTTCATGTTCAGCGGGCTCAGCTGCTGCAGCGGGTGCACGTCCGTGAACTCGCTGCCATAGCCAACGCCCGACGTGCAGCCGCACGCCGAGCTGGGCACGGGGGGTATGAACGGCGCAGGCATGGGAGCTGGCGCTGCCGCTCCGTAAGCTCCTTGCGCCCCAACCAGAGTGCCACTCGGCGACGGCGACGGCGCCGGAGTAGGAGTGACGGGCGTTGGCTTCTTCTTCTTGAGCTCGACAATGAGAGCGACAATGCCAGCAACCAGCAGGGCAAGGATACCGAAAACTGCGACTCCCTTGAGCCAGGTGGGCATGCCACTCTCAGATGCTTCGCCAGATTCCATCTTTCTTGTCAATCTCACACTACTTATTACTTGACAAAGAGAAATTTTTATAACATTTTTACACATTGGGCAGCTTTTTGAGCTGCGTGGCCAGACGAGCATTGCCGGCCGGCTGCGCGGCGACGCGCGCCCGGATCTCTTGCTGCAGCGCGGGCGGCAGCGAGGTGAACGCGCGGCAGAGCTGGATCTTGCGCCGCTCCAAGTGCATCTTGCGCAGGCCCGGCTTGTGCGAGGCGACCTGGCACTCGCCCTTGTTGTGCCCATAGCAGACGCCAGCCGTGCAGCGGTACTTGCACTTGGCCACCTGGTTCCAATAGGGCGAGTTGTCAAAGCGCGGGCAGTTGGCCCAGTGCTCAAATGGCAGCGTCTGCCCGCGCGCCGCCATGCTAAAGCCGCACACGTAGCAGCGCTCGATGCCGCAGTGCGACATCCCGTTGCAGTCCTGGCTCTTGATAAAGCCCTGCAGGCAGGCAAAGCAGCGCATCGCGTGCACTGTGTTCGCCGCGCGCCCGTGCTCGGAGAACTCACTCTTGTCAATGTCGATCATCTCCTTGAGCTGCGCCAGGCACAGCTCGACGCTCAGCTCCTCGTTGCGCCACAGCGGGCAGGCCGTGTCTGTCGGCCGGCGCTCGGGCTTATAGAAGTAGTGATTCAGCGCTTTCGGGTGATTCGAGTTGGCGTGGCCGGAGCAGGTTGCGCAGCGCCGCGCGCGCGGATCAGCGCAGAGTTGGCCGCAGTGGTAGCAGAAGCGCTGACGACACTGCGCATTCTGGTTGCACGTCACAATGTAGTCGCCGAACAGATTGACCTCGGGCGCGTTGGCCGGCAGCGGCACCAGGCTCGCGCAGCCGGGGCAACGCAGCAACTCGTAGCCGGGTAGCGAGAAGCGCTCGACATCCGCATTGTAGCGCTGCAACAGCGCCTCGGGCAACAGTTTTGCCACTTCAGCGTCGCTGAAATAGCACGGCGCGCCGGCGCGATTGACACACGGCGCGCCGGCCTTGAGGCAGGGCACGCGGTTGCGCTGTGCCGTGATGAACGGCGGATCGGTGCTGCTCAGCACCTGCACAACGCACGATTTGCAGACAACGTGCCAACGGCACGGGCCAAGCAGCATCACACCGTCTGGAATTTCGCCGGCAAACTCGGTGATACTCAGCCAGTTGCCCGCCTCGTCGGTGAGCATCGGCTTCTCGGTTTCGTAGCATAGGCAGCACTCGGCTGCCGGTGGCTCGCTCTCCGACACATAGTCCACCGGCGGTTGCGCAGCGGCGGCAGCTTCAGCGGCTTCAACCATGCGGACATAGTCGGGCGATGGGCTGCGCGGGAAAAATTGATGCACTGCTGGTGCTGCAGGTACCCATGCCTGCTGCTCAGGGAGCGAGCTCGAGCTGTCTGACGAATCACCGCTGCTGCTACTACTCTCGACCGCAATCACAGAGCTAGAACTGCTGGACGATGACTCGCTGCTGTCTGAAATGTCTGACGAATCAGACGAGTCAGAGCCCTCAGACATCTCTGCAGGGATCACCTATGCTTGGCCAAGCTAAAATATTTAAACTCACATGCACATGATTTTATTTCTAATCATTTTCCTTTGAAATATCATGAAATTTTCCTGAAATAAAACTAGGGTCACGTTAAATTATTTTCTTTATGAAATTTCATGTTGAAATAATCAAATCAAAACCTTTGGATTTTTAAAATATGCATTTAAAAATTTTTTGGACAACAAAAAAATTTGGTCCGCAAAAATTCTCAAATGCTGTTTTGGTCCAAAACAAACTTGAAGGTTGAAACGAAATTTCAGAAAGAAAATAATTTAACGTGACCCTAGTTTTATTTCATGATAATTTCATGAAATTTCAAAGGAAACCTATTTTTGCTGACCCTAGTTTTATTTCAAACCGTTATTTCTTTAATTTACAAGGGGGGTCGCTTACTTGGAGAATGGCCAGAGCGAGGTGAACCCCCACGAGGGCACCTTGCTGAGCACGCGGCTCAGCTTGGTCTCACGGCTGTGGTAGTGCCAAAAGTCGATGCAAAACTGCGGCGTCGACGAGCGGTAGCTGTCCTCGAGCCGGTTGAGCAGCTGCAGCTCGGCCTCGACGTGCGACTCGCCCGGCACAAAACGGTGCAGCAGCTCCTCTTCTAACCGAGCCCGCGTGAAGCAACCGTCGTCCAACGCCAGCCCCTCCTCGGTGATCAGCCGCAGCAGGCACGCAAACAGATTGGTGTGGTTGCGCAGGCAGTTGTACGCGCGCGAGCAGTACTCCTTGAACTGCAAATAGTCCCGGCTGTCCGTGCCGCCCAGCGCATCGACAATGTCCTGCGTGATGCGCATGTACGGCGCCATCGGCTTGGGGTCAAATCCCATGAAAAAGCTATAGTCAATGTGAAACAGATAGCCACACTCGGTCACCATGATGTTGTCGAGGTGCCGGTCACCCACCGCGAGAAGGTATGAGATAACGCAGTAGGCTGCAGTGCTCTTCACAAAGTTATCGCGGACCAGTTCTACTGTGCTGCCGCGTGCGTGTTCTAGAATCCAGTTTTGCAACGTGAAATTCTTGTGGTGCAGGATAGAGTGGATTGTCTCTGAGTTGGGGATCATCTCGACGAGGCCCGCGGCATCTTGTGTTGGGAGCACGCGGTACGTCACAATGTGCAGGTCGAGCTGTGCTTCGCGCTTTAGAATCTCGTCCATCAGGCGGATCACGCAGAGAGCGATCTGATCTTTCAAAAGGCACTCGCGCTTGTAGAGCAGTTCGAATGGGCCCGTCTCTTTGCAGCAGAAGGATATCACCACCGGCGAGGTGGCGCTCTGTTTGACACGCAGCTGCGCCAGGTCAACTGCCACAGCGGTCTTGCCCGCGGCGCAGGGCAGCACGGTGGGCACAATCTCGACGAGCTCTTTCCGTCGCACCGGTGCGCTCTCTGTCTCAAACTCGGCAATCAGCTCTTCATCCCCGCTTGTTTCATGTTGTTGGGCGTTTGTAGACAAGTTGGAGAATGCTTCGCGAAAGTACGCTTTGAGCACTGCCGGCTCTACTGTGCTTGCATCGGGCATCTCCTCCAGGATCTTGACAATCTTTCGTCCGCGAATTAGTTCATCCCACACCACTGACTCTCCGAGGTCTCGATCGAGCAGCAGCATAAACTGCTCATAGGCGCGGCGGTACGCAGAACTGTGTCGCCTTAGCACAACCAGATTCCAGTAGACCGTGCTGCGGATTGCTAGGCTCGCTTTGCTCCTGGCGAGTAGCGCTTCGAGCAAGCACGCGCAACCCGATTTCTCCTGGCGCAGCTCAAAAACAAGCAACGGCACCAAGCACTCGAATGCATTGTCGCTGGCTTGTTGAATAATGTTAACCACCCAGCGGTGAACATAAGCATTTGGAATGGCGGCGCTGAGCAGTTCAACGGCCTCACTGAGCTGCAGCTGGGCATGGCACTCGCTCGCCTTGCACTGCGCCAGCTGGCAGCTGACCTGGCGCTCCTCGCTGAGCAGGCGGCACGCTGTGGCCGCAAGCTGCTCGTTGTTCCAGTCGAGCGCTTTGAGCATCAGCACGAGCCAGCGGCTGTGTCCGGCAAAGTAGCGCATGTTCCGCAGCAGGTAGTCGTGCTCCGAGGCCGACGGCCGGTACCACGGAAGCCGGTACTGCAGGCCGCGGTGCATTCCGCGCACCGCGCGGACCGCCTCGGACCACTCGCGCGAGAGGCTGGCCCAGCTGCACAGGTCCTTGAGATCTAATCGCAGGTGGCTCACGATCCGAATTGAGGCTGAGAGGCGCCACAGTGCCTCTACTTTCAACTTGCACGCGTCACAGGTACGCTCGCGTTGGGAGCCGGCCTTTTTGGATTGGTGGCGCCAGCTGGCTAAATAAGCAAGCCACTC
>Ga0315284_10000664_pt1 | contig 47086 bp, 17 predicted proteins | sample YL17G09_16_MG_FD_203696 | JGI IMG/M metagenome (GOLD analysis project Ga0315284, IMG submission 203696) | Sediment microbial communities from Yellowstone Lake, YNP, Wyoming, USA - YL17G09_16 | ecosystem: Environmental > Aquatic > Freshwater > Lake > Sediment | place: USA: Wyoming | collected...
CTAAAAAGAACCTTGGAGTAGAGTTATCTGGATTAGATCCAAAACAAAAAGCCGTGAGAATGTCGGAAATTGCAGTCGTTAATGCTCAGAGATTGCTTTCATTGCAGAAATCTACAGAAGCAAGTGTAAAAAGTTCAACGATAGAGCAAGAAACTTCGGCAGATTTGTATAAGAGACAAAGAGATCTTCTGTCATCCCAGGCTGATTATCAGGAAAAGTTAGCTCTTGGTATGGCTATTTCCTACAACGCCAGGAAAAAAGTTTGGGAAGCTACTGTTGCCGAAAGACATGAACTTGAAAAAGCCGCTGTAAATATTAGACAAAATGCAACTGAACAAAAGGTCACTTTGGTTAAATTGCATGAGGGAGATGCAGATCGGTTCAAATCTCTTAGAGAGTTTGGTGTTACTCAAAGTCAGATCAACAGAATGGCAGAGGGACATTTGGATGCCTTCCTTGAAGCAAGGGCTGCTATTGGAGATAAAGATCAAGACGCTATCAATGCTCAAACCGTCCTTACTCAGAAATACGCCATGATGGTTGATATGCAAAAGAGAATTGTTGATCTTAAAGGTACTGAGCTTGAACAGACGATGAAGATACGTGAAGGTTATATGGACGTTATCAATGAGATGACAACGGGGAATGATCTTGTGACAAAGCTTATTCCTAATATGACCAGAGGTGCGATGTCAATTCTTGATGTTAGAAGGCAGATGATGGGTGCAGATTTTGGTGGAGCTATGAGAGTCGGTTTTGGAAGCAAACAGGGATTTGGAGCGGCTGGCGGTGCCGCTATGGCTCCTAGTTATGGTCCTTCTGGTGGTTTGGAAGGAAGTCTTTTCAACCCGGCTATAATGTCTCATAGACAATGGTTGGATATGTATCACGGTAATACTGGCGCTGGTTTTCTTAGAGATAGGGACATTGGACAGAGTGCTGTTGGAATGTTGGGCATTCCTGGTGGTCAGGGTCCGCAGACAAGACCTTTTAATATTGGTTTACCTCCAAGAATGCGTGGAGGTTTGTTAAAGACATATCAAGATGGTGGGTTGGCTGGTAAATCAGTTGTCGATTTGACCGCTACTGGAGGAAAGATTCCTGGCACTGGAGGGGCCGGGAGAGACAACTCTTATCTACAAATTGGTAAATCTTTTTATGGGGGAGAGTTGGCTATTGGTGGTGCTGGCGAAACGGTTATAAAGCCAGATGCTATCAGGAAACCAGAAAATTTTAGCTTGGTTGATCGTTTCAATAAGATGGGTAATGTCGGTCCTGTAACTTCTTCTATTTACAACGCTTCAAAAAATGCTGCTGACAACAATGGGCTTGTTACTAGAGTAGAAAAAGGTTCATATATTGTTAACGCAATGCAATCAAAGGTTCCAGGGGCTCAAGATGCTTTGGCGAGTTTGAATATCGGAGATCCAAGCAAGTTACAAGATCTTGTGATGGGTTATCGTGGAGGAATGTTGAGATCGTTTGGTAAAGGTGGCCAGTTGAGGATGTTTTTGGATGAAGGCGACACTTCAAATGTTGAAAAGGGGGTATTTGCTGTAAACTCGGCAATGTCTCTTTATCCTTTTATAAAACACTTTGGTTCTGTTTTGTGGCGACAAAGAATGGCTATGAAAACTGGTCGGATTCCTTTGAAATCAGGGTTAAACTTGTCTCCTATTCAACAATTTTTTTTAGGTATGACCGCAAACGATCTAGTCAATTATGGGATCGATATGGCAAAAGATAAAGAATATAACATTTTCCCAGATGTTGATTTAAATGTAGTTGCGAAGGAAGTTGAGGCACAGAATACAAAAGAAGGTGCTGAAGGCGTTATAAACAGATACCTTAACCAGATTAAGGTTAAAAATGCTCAAAATGGGGTTCGTGGTTGGTCACAAGCCGATGATCTTGCAACTAAAACCATATTAGCTGCTGGAGTGATGTCTGGCGCATTTGTTTCTGGGAAGCCATTGTTCGCTTTGGGGTATGGGATAAATGCAGTAAGAGATACTTTTAAGAGTCATAAGGATGTTGGAGACGCTATAGGGTCAATTTGGGGAGGGACCGGAAAAAGAGCTGGAGAAGTTGATGAAGAAGTAACAAGAAAACTTCTTGGCCGTTCTTGGGGTAAAGAACAGACAAGACGAGATTCTGACAAAGCCGCTAAAGATGCTGAGAAAGCCGCTAAAGAGGCGTCAAGAAAAAAACTTGAACAAGAAATTCTTGACATATATAACAGAGGAAAAAAAATTGAGGAAGATAACCCTCATACGTTAGAAATAGTTGATAAAGATCCAGCTTTTAGAGAAAGCGTTAGGAAAAAATTTTTTGAAAAGGCTGTGAAAGAGCACCCTGATCTAAGTCCAGAATATCAAACAAAGTTATCTGAGAATTTGACTATGGAAAGTATCCGTAAGGCTACGTCTGAGAAAATTGCTGGTGTCAGGGAAGATGCTTTGAGAGCTTTGGATGCGGAAGCTCGTGGAACTAAAGGAATTGCCGGAGGGGAAGGTGGAGTCGGCTCTAAGAGCGGTTATGAGATCTATAGAGATAGAGCAATGAGAAAGTTGAAAAAGCTTGGAATTCCTGATACTAGTGATCAAAATGAAGTTCTGGAAGAAATAAAGGCTGCGATTGGTCCTGAATATAAGGCAAGAAGGCATCAAAGGAACTTATCTTCTGTTGCGGCTGATGCAAATGAAGCGGAAGCAAGTAGACGGAGAGGGAAAGATCAACGTGCAGATGCTTATGAAGAAAGAGTTAGAGCTAGGTTAAGAAAAGAAAATGATCTGGATGGTCTGAAAGAATATGAAACATGGCTTAGTCAAAGAGAAAGAGGGATGCAGTTTCAGGCTGATGTTGAAAGGGCGAGATGGGAAGAATCTCGTGCTGGAAAATCAAAACTTCCAGTGTTAGGCGCTCGTGCCGTTAGCGGTTATTTAACACCAAGATTGGCTCCAGAAAAGTTTTCCGAACGTGATATAGAGTTGCAGAAAAGACGTGGTGGTAAGCGTCAAGTAGAACTTCCACAAAGTTTAAAGGTGGGTGTTGCACCTAGATTCTCAGAACGTGACGTTGAGTTGCAGAGAAAACGTGGAAGAAAACGTATGCGTTTAGAGGGCGGTGAGTTGGGAACTTATCATCCAGTTGGAGGAATCGGAAGAACTGGCCTTTTTGGTGGAAGAGAAGACGAAGTATTTGCAAAAGTTAGGAGAGATGCACGTGCTGAACCTGTATATCCAAAAGTCTCAAAAATTGAAGAAACTTCTGAAAAGGATAAGGCAAGAACTGAGTTTATCAGAAGTCCAGAGTTCATGAATTCTCCAAATCCAGGTAAAGCACTCCGTGAATTTACTGCATCTTTGAGAGAGAACGAATCTGTATTGAAAAAAGAAATGGTAGAGTATTCTGGTAAAGTTAGGGGAGAAATTTACGAATCTGATATAGCCAGGTCTCGTAAGCAAATGTTAACCTCTAAACAGGTTGCTGAAACCGACAAAAGAAGCAGAAGAGTTCTTGAAAGAATGGCGGTTTCTTCAATTGATCTTTCTAAACCTATGTATGGAGAAAAGAAGGGCAAAGAGGAAGTTCGAGGACTAAAATCAATGCCTTTGGAAGACAAAGACCTTCTTAGGAGACATATATGGCAGATTTCTTCTGATAAAGAAAGAAGAGCGATTGTTAATAGATTTGTTGCTGGAGAGGTTGGTTCTAAAGGGTCTCCTGAGTATGCCCACTATACAGAGTCAGCAGAACAGAGAGTTAACGTTCCTCTAGCCGAAGAACAAAAATCATTGACTGGCAAGAAAAAAGCGTCAGATAGATTTGATTATAACCAGAATCGTGATAAGATATTTGAAGGGAATGCAATTTTGGCTCGCCGTGGCGAGGAAGAAGCGAATAAGCTTGCTGTTCAAGCGTCAAACGTTGGTCTTTCTACTTTTGCTTTAGACGAAGCTCGTCCAAGGGTCATTGGAGAAAAGAAGTCTTACGCTCCTGATTTTGGAGCCTCTGCGGATAAAACAATGACTGGACTCCCGACCATACCGGTTACTAGAAGAGGAGTCGAGATTTTCAGGAAACCTTTCGACCTTCGTGCAGATAACCTAAAAACTGCTGCTGGAATTTCAACTAGAACAACCAGAAGGGAAGGAGTTGAAACTTTCAGGAAACCTTTCGACCTTCGTGCAGATAATGTGGCAACCGGCGCTGGAACTTTAACCAGAACGGTTGATAGAGGATATGGAGTTGTCGGACGTGGAAAACAGATTTTAGAAGCGGAGAGACAGAAAAATCAAATGATGGTTGAAAGATCTCGTTCGAGAGAAGGAGGAGTTCCTGAGATAAATGAGAGGCGTGATGTTAGACGAGCGGTTGATGCGGGAATAAGGGACGCCGCACGCTTGGGCGATCCTAGCGTCAGACAAGCGGCTGATGCGGGAATAAGGGACGCCGCACGCTTGGGCGATCCTAGCGTCAGACAAGCGGCTGATGTAGGAGTAAGAGAAGCCGCACGTGTTCTTCCTCTTCCTGGAGACGAGGAACAAATAAGAAGAAGAACTCGTATGCGTTTTATCGGTGGAGAAATAAGTGCTTATGGCATCGGAGGAACCATTGGAGCGTTATCGCAACCAATGATTTCAGGACAAAGTTCCTCTGGATCTACCCCTTCCAGTGCTTCACTTTATCTTACTGGCGGAATAAACGTCGATAGACTCTATCTTGGTGGAAGCGTTGTTGGACAACACCTACAGAGCGATAGAAACAGCTTCATGAAAGAACTTAGTTTGCAAGTGATGGGACAATGATAAAATGCCAATATTCACACGGTTCGCAACCTGGCCTACTTATGCAGGCTATGGGAACTGGGAACTAACTATCCCAGAAAGCAAAGTCCCTGGATCAAATGACAACAGAATCCAGGCTGACCAGCTTCCTGCTACCCAATACGCTGTAAGATATAACCCACTCTCAAATAACATTTCTATCCCGTCAAACGTGACGCCAATCGCTTCTATCCTGCCAACTTTGAGTGTGGCAGGATTTGGATTTTTTGTTTTGGCTACATTGATTAATACCTCTTACCCAAGTTCAGGAATTCCATCTCTTGACTTACAACCAGCTACAGGTGATAAATATCCAATCGGAATTGGTCCTCCTACTTTCAACTACAGTATAAGTGACCAGTTGAAAGAATGTATTCATTATGCTATCAGCGCAACTATCCCTTTGTGGGTAACTGGTATGGGAACCGTAACTCCTATTTCCGGAGAATGGGACGTTTATGGAAATCTCAAATACATCTCAAGATGCAGATTCAAATCTTTTAGACAGTTTTCGGCAGATATATCATCCGTTTCATATGTAAGTGGAAGGGGAACCAGTACCTGGACTTATAAACTTGCAACCACACTGAGAAACGATGTCATGGACTCTTTGGATCTTTCCGCAGATTCTGTTACAATGGATACTTATCATTTCTATCCAGATCAACCAATTGATATCACTTTTTCAGGAGTTAAAGTTACAAAGATTGAAGGAACTTCTGTATTCATAGAGTCTGGTCCTCCACCAGACCCAAGTAAAGATTATCCTGAAGGATGGTCAGGCGGGTTCTTTGAGTTGAATAAAACAGTCCTTGTCAGAAACCCTTCAACTCTTTTTTGTGATAAAAACGATACGGTCCAAGAAGTACCGTTAGGATACGAAACAAGTGAACAACAAATTCATGATAGTAGTACGGTAAGTGGAATCTATGTTCCAAAGGATGACTTGTCGGTTTATCTTAATACAAAAATAAGCGATCCAACCACTACTGCGGCTGATCTGGACTCCTACAAGAAAAGCCTTGAATACGTCGAAGGAACGACAATAGAGTCAATCCCAGACGAGGATTTGGTCTATGGCTCCTTTGAAACTGGAGACTGGGGGAAAACGTTCCTGTCTTACGTTAAAGAGATGGACCCATCTCAGATCGTGCTTCATATAGGAATAGGAGATTCGCCAAGTTTCAGACATAATATGAGCGCTGGTTGTCTTTCTGGTGAATTTTTCAAACATGGAACGGCTCCTGCCGTTCAAACTTATAGAGTATCAAGTCACATAAGAAAAAACGTTTATCAATTGGAAGTTAGGTCTAGAACTACAAAAGATAACCTCATTGAAGTCTTATCCACTTCCACTGATATTAAAACATTTGATTTCAGTGTCGATGCAAGTCGTATGTGGTTTATAAATGATTTGACTTTTGCAAATCAGGATAGCGGTCAGTGTAATGTGGCTGCATTTTGGGGAAATCTGTCTTCGATTACAACTACTGTAACAAAAAGTGATGTTGTCCTTAAAATCGAAGATTCTTTTGGCAATTATTCGTCAACAACATATCTAAACGACAGGTTTGTTAAGGCTGTTTCAGCTCCATCTGCATCAGCAAATTTCGTTCAGAAATGGAATGATGATAATCGAGAATGGTATTTGAATGGAGAAAACAATAAAGGTTCGTACAAAATAGAGAAGATAGTAATGTCTTCAACCTCGGATTCGTTTGATGTCTCTCTTGAAACTCCTCTTCCAACTTCAATTGTTGTTGATCCAAATCAGAAATGGTGGATTTCTTTTGACAAAAAGTTTGAAATTTCAGGTGGTTATTCGTATGTAAGTTGTCCTTATCTTACAATGGAAGGTGCGGTTGGTTATGATGACCAGAAAAAATACACGATAATTCTAAGCGGTATCTATGTCGGACTTCCTTTCAGAGAAAAACTCGGAGAAGGGTTAGTTGTTTCAATTGTTAAGGAAAATGTTTATCAGTTGCCTACAGATCAAACGATTGTATATCTTTCTACTGCCAGTAAAGGCAATACGATCTCGATGTCGAAAAATAAGTTTGCGAACACGAAAGGAATTGCCTATATCAGAAACAACGATCCTCTCATGGCTTTAGTGGTACGAAGAGGTTCTGTAAACTATATCACTAATATTTGTGAAGCTCTTATATACTACGGAGATGCTAAACAAGTAGATTGTCCAGTTTCTGGTGTTGCTGGAGGAGATCAGACAGTGACTTTGACGAATGATGTTCTTGATCATGCTATCACTGGAGTCGGCTGTATTCCAGATGGGGTCTTTTCATCTGACACTTCTAAGCTGGTTGTGTGGGAGGTTTTACATGGGAACTATGTAATGGGATACCCAAGCACCAGCGGAATAGTGAGTACGATTTCAACCAGAGCCGATACTGGTAAATACGCTGTAGAGGAAGCAGGTTATGTGGTTGACTTTAAACCTGGGACGTTATTGTCTTCTGGAAAAACAAGTTATATTTTAGCTTCAAATATAGATAACGAAAATGTTGTTAATAAGACACTGTTGACGATATCTCCAAGGAAAAATGTAACTTTGTCTCCAAAACTTAAAACTGTAACAGTTGATTTTGTTCCTACTGAAAATCTGGTAAAAAGTTCAACTTCTCCATACGTTTATCCAATGAATGAGCATTTGGATTGTATTGTTTATCTGAAAAATCAGGTTTGGGTTCAGTCTTCAAGTGCTAATTTCAAGATAAATTGGATTGATCAAATAACAATGGGGAAAAGAACTGAAACAAGAATTTTTGATCCTGAATCTCAGATAGATGTAAAGCAGGACGGACTTTTTGCAATGTCAACTTTCGACTACAAAAGGTTTGCTTCAGGAATTTTCCAGATCAGTAGTTTGCCAGTTCCTGGACAAAGTATTTCCAACATGATTTCAATCAGTGAGTCTGACTTGTATAAGTTCCCGTTTCTTGTTGTTCCAAATATAACCAGATGCTCATATTCACAGGATAAAAACGATTTGTTTGTGGTTGGTTATTCAAATATAAGGTTGGATGTTTCTTCTACAGATTTCAACGTTCTTTGTTTGTTGTTTTACAGAGTTAACTTTCTTGATCTTTTTTCCTATCCGATTTATGCTGTAAAGGGTGATAGCGGTTACGTTTTTACTTATTGCAACAACGATCCAAAGTACAAGAGAATTGTGGTCGAGAAAGATTGTTATCAGGAGTTCCCAGAAGATGCTCCTGTGATTACTGACCCTTCATTGACTACCGGAACTTTGTCTTTAGCGGTAGATGCAAGAATTGCAATCATTGTTTCTCATCAACCTACAGGTCTTGTGTTTTTCCTCAGTGATGACAAGGGAGCAAGTTGGGCATACATTGATGACGTTTCTCTTACAAATAGTGTAAGTGGGGTTGGTTCTCCTTCGATAAAGATTTATGACGAACAACTTTGGTTATTGTATACTATAGGATCGAGTTTGTATAAGAAAATAATTCCTGTGGGCAGACTTGCGGCTCTTATAGCTCCTTGTAGAAATAAGAAAAGCTCTTCTGTGAAGGATAATTCGTATATAAGTTTGAAGAATAGTTTACAATCTGTTTTAGATTCGATTAAAGTAGATTTCATCGTAGAACTTTCAGATCAACAGGTTTCTTTTGATGTGGGAAATGAAGGTGATCTTCATGTTATCTACTATGGTGTAGATGGGATAAAGTCGGTTGGATCTTTCAACAATGGGACTGTTTGGGATTACAAACCGGTAAACTTTTGAGGTAGAAGATGGCTGCTAGCGTAAATAATCTTGGAAGAGCTTATTGTAAAGTCGTTCTTTACGATAAACTTCCTAATCTTGTTGTTAACACTAGCAAGATGAGAAAAGAGTATTATCTTGCTTTGGGTCAGTTGGAAGATCAACAGGTGTATGGAAATACAAGTTTCGGAATTCAATCTGTTAAAGTTGAAGGAGTTCAGGGGAATGATAGTGGTGGAATTCTTCCTGCAATATGTTATGAACCGGTTGACAATTTTATCAATTCTTCAACCTCTTCTTCAGTAAGATCAGTAACATGGAAACAGATGGATTGGAATGCGATTAATATTTCAACTCGTTTTGCGCAAACTGCAACTTCTGGTGCTCCTGCGACTCCTACAACTCCAGCGACCACTGCTATTCCTATAGCTAACATGTTTTTCCAACTTGTGACAAAAGAACCCGATGTACCTCTGGCATCAACTCAAACTTGGAGTAACTCTGAAAAGACTGTCTACACATATAAATATAGCGAAGAAGAATATTTATCTTCTATAACTCCAGCGTCCAGTTCTGCCACCGCCGCCTCTACAACCGCTGCCTCTACGGCTTCAAGCGGGTCTGGTGGCGTTGTTGCTGGAACGGAAGTCAAAAGTTATATTTATCAACAGAATTCCGGCATAGGAACTTGGTGGGGCGCAGTTACAGATCCTTTCAAGTTGTATTCTGGAGGGTTTTGGGTCAGTGTTTTCGCAAAAGGCGCTTTTATTTCAGACGATGCTGATATGAGAAAAACATCTTGGATATGTATAAAGTTCAACGTAGATTTTAATGTTCCTAACGGAAATAGTAGTCCATATTTTCTTCTGATAAGCAACAGAGGACCGGTTTTTGTCAGATATTTGTTTAATAACAGAGTGACAGACGTTCCAATAAACATGCCACATCTTGTAGAAGCTTTTAAGAATGGAGAGGAGATAAGAGTTGGGTTTTTCACGATGGGTTCAAGGCTCGTTGTTTATACGGATCAAAACATATATGATACAGTAACATTTCAACAGGCTGTAACGTTGTCAAATGACAAAAAAGATAACGCTCCTTATACAAAATATGTTTTTCTGACAAAACAAGTTGAAGTTTATGGTTATGCTTGTTCTGCGTATGTCAACGTGAGCGAAATGACTTTTTTCAAGAAAGCGTGGATGGTTATCACGCAGGCGAGCGGTGACGAAAATTATATAGGATATGATTGTCCGGAATCAGATGGAACTTTGATAGCGTGGAATATAAGTAACGAACAATATCTTAATAATCATAGTTTTCCGATGTGGGCAGCACAATTTTCATATTATTCAGAAGTCGATTTTGTTGGAGGTAGTGTAAGACCGGTTTGCAGAGGGAATATCACTGGAACGAACTTTTTTGGTGATCCAGAAACTTCTTCACATATTTCAGGAAATGTAAATTATGGTTATTGGAACAGTTATCCAAAGTGGGGGAAAATACAAATTGGAAGATCTGGGCCTAAGGCTGGAATCGCCGCAAGAAATTTCTGGTATGTGTTTTTAGGAACAGAAGATATACAGGATAATATTTTAGGAATTACTCACGAAAGAACTGGATACCCGGTGCTGTTTAATATGTTTGGAAAAATAAATATGGATCATTTGGCTAATACTGGAGAAACAATGGAATCTTTCCACTCAGTTGAGGTTACAGATGATGTGATGTCAGTGGAAATATCTTCTCAGTTGGACAGTCCTGACAAATTCTCAACAATTCAGAAAACCGCAAGCGTTACTCTGTTTGACGATACTGGTGATTATACTAAATATCTTACAAGAGCAAGAGGTGTTAAAATATGGTTGAAGTGGAGCACGGAAGACACTTCAGATATAGATGTTAATACAGATACTCCAGCTTTTACAGGTGTTGCTTTCGGAGAAAAATATTCTATGAAACCTGGAACTGATACAATTACGTTGACTTGTTCAGATTATTGGTCTGTTCTTGATAGAATGGTAATTAAAAACTCTCCGTTTTATGACGGGTTCGAACTTGTTAGTGTGGTCAACGATTTAGCGGAAAGAGGCGGAGTATTCACTGAAGATGATGTTGATCATGTAAATGCCGGATATTTTTATCTTGGATCTGGATTTTCTTTCGATAAACCAGCATACAGATTTGATAAAGATGACACTTTAAAAAATTGTATGACAAAAGCAATAATGATGTTTCCATATTATTTGTGGTTTGACAATCAATGCGTCCTCCACGTAAGTATTGTTCCGGCTGATTTCGATTGGGGGAGAACCGGTACTGGTTGGAACGATGACGTTAAAAAGTATTACTACAGAGACATTACTTCTATTCCAAGTAATCATCCGGAAAAACTGATTTTGAACAACATAGATCTAACGTCAACTTTGTCCTCAAGTATATATAACTCTTTTCTTATTCAAGGAGTTATGAGATTTAATAACTCAGTAGTTATGAAATCTAAATCCAGAACAAGTTCGGTTCTAGATCCTGACTCTGTAGGATTTTTGGGCTTTATATCGGAAAAGGAACATAGACAGGCTTGTTTGGATGAAAATACAGTAAGTATGCTTTTAGACAGATTTATTAAAATGTATGGAACTCCAGGATATTTAACTTCAATTCAGACAGTTGGACATATTCCAAATTACATATGCGGTGAGTTTATCAAAATATTGCAGACACCAGCTAACGACAGGGGTAAGTTTAGAGTAACTGGCATAAGTCAACAATATGAAGCGGATAAAAATTCATGGTTTACAACAATAACAGCTTACCAGATAAGACAAGTTTTGTGGAATACATAAAATGAATAATCTTTTTAGTTTGATAAAAACGATTTCTAATAGAGAACATTTTTCTGCGATGGGTGAAACAAATATCAACTCTGTTGCGTTTCAACCTCATACTCTTTTCCAACCTCAGGATGCTGGAAGTACGGTTCCCGTTTCAGATTTGGTTTCTCAAGATTCTTCAGATGAATGGTTTATTATGGGGATTTCAGTGTGGGGATCTACTAATAGGCTTGTGGCGGATTAAATCAAATGGCTAAATACACAAACAAATTCAAACTTGGATATTTCGAAGTTGGAGATACCACAGATGGTATTATAGAGTCAAAACGCTGGCTCACCATTGACCAACAAATGTCAGCCTTGTTTGAAGTACTTGGCGATGGCGTAATTACCGGTTGGGATTTCGTCATCGATGACGTGGATCAACTACTGCTATCCATTACCCCAGGAAGTGGCCATGCAGGGAGTGTTGCGGTAGAGTCTGTGGTAATAAATTCCGTTGCTCTTTCGGAAAATGCCAGAAACTATATCTATGCATACGCAACTACTGATTCCTACTATACAAAGAACGTCTTGTTTACAGCATCTTTAACTGAAAGTACTCCACTGTCTGGAATCTTTCTTGGCTATGTCGATACGGATTATGCCACGGCTTCTCCGGTTATCAAAGATACGAATATAGATGATCGTGTATATATCAGTTTCAAACAACAAATATTGAACTTGATCAAAGACCATCGTCATATAGGTGGTACATTAAACCCTACAAAGATCAATCTTGCCACCGATGTTCAAGGATTTCTCAGAGGAGAAAATATAGATGATCTTGACGCTTCTTTTATCCTGACAGGAACAATTGATGAAGATCGTCTTCCTCAGATTGACCACATTACAGGATTGAGCCATACCGGGGTTCTGACTCACGCTCAGTTGGATACCTTTGTGCAGATTTTGAATCAGGATGGTGCCAGACTGATGGGTGAGATTTCATCGACTGACCTCTTGAAACTCATCCTTGCTGTAAAACACGTCTATCCTGAGATTGACGACTACCTTGTTAATGAACTTGCGTTTATTCCTGGAATAAGTCCAGCAACCATTGTTGATCAAGTCAAAACGACCGCTGTGGTTGATTATAGAACGGCTGCTGAAGGTGGCGATCATACAATCAAAGGAACACCGGCAGATTCCGTTTCTACTTTTACCAAGAAGTGGGAAGATGAAAGTCTTAATGAAGCGGTTCTTTCAGATCTTGTTGTGGTTGGCGATTCAATTAAGATAAATACAAGAGAGAACAGAGCGTTCATTGATGATTTTGAGGATGTCAGCGATTGGGAAACTGTTACTACCGATATGAGTTCCATCGATACGAATTTCGTTATAGATTCGGTTCTTCATGAGACTGGAATTGCCAGTGGAAAGGTGACTGTTGCAACGGAAGATGCAGAGATAGCCTTTGTTTTGAAGAAGACGTTTTCTTCGCAGGATTGGAGTGGATACGACAAGATTTCCTTCAAGATGTATTGCGACACGGCTAAACACGGTGATATCTATTTCTATCTGTACGATGCTGTTGCTGGAAGTCAAGGTTCGTATAAAATGGTCTTGGAAAGAAATTCTCCTACAATAGACAGAGATACTTTGGGAATCGGTTGGAGAGAAATGATAATTGATATTTCCAGTTACACAAGAACTAAAATTACTTCTGTAGGTTTCTATACATCCACTTCTTCCGGATGGAACATAGAAGATTCTTTCTCGTTCAACGTTGATAATATGTTCCTTACATCAGGAAATGTTTTCCTGGATCGTGGAACTGCAATTTTCAGTTACGGAAATGATTTTCAATACACTTTTTCTGCAATCAGATGGGAGGCTTCTGTCCCAGACGATACGAGAGTTCTTGTAAGAACCAGAGTTTCCGATCTTGAGGATATGTCTGGGGCTTATTGGTCGGCGTACTTAACGGAAAGCGGAGATGCCGTACTCCTGCCAGGACTCGGTGTTTACAAATATATCGACATTGAAGTTACTCTGGAGTCAGATACGACTCATTTAAAATCTCCTCAATTGTATGCTTTGTATCTGGATTGTACGGCTGTAAGTTCTGAACAGACTTTTGAATTTGATAACAAGGATGCATGGGAATCCGGGAGCCTTTGGAACGTCGATACGGAAACTGTTCCTGGAAGTATCAAAATCAAAACGATTACCGATCTTGGAACCTATATCTATTCTTCCGATGGAGTAATTAGACAACTTAATTCTGATTTGACGACAAGACTTTCAATCTATGGATCGAATGTTCCACCAAGTTTTGTCCAGATGGTTGCTGGGACATCGGTAGGATTTGGACAGATCTCTGCAATCGATGTCGGATTGAGAGATAGTTTCTTGGTTGCTGACACAGATAACGATAGAGTTCTTGAAATTGACAAAAACGGTGAGGTGTTGTGGGGTCTTATGGGAGTTTTCACGGAAATTCCAGCCAATCCGCTTCTTACGGAAACGACCACTGCGAATACGGCTACAGCGACAACTGCCACGACAGCGGCTACAACAACTGTTGCCGAAGAATTTCTGCTTCTTGGATGTTATTACAACGTTGAAGAGAGTTGTCTGTATGCTATGTTCAATGTAAATCTCGAAAACGTCTATACTTCGACTACTTTTGATCCGACAAACATTTTCTTGAAGGCGGGTGTCAGAAGGATATACATGGATATAAACAAGTGCATCATTTCTTTGTTTGGAGTCAACGAGGATTTGTATTCTCAAATATTCGAGAAGAACGATTACCTTGCAGGTTCAAACGTTCTGAAAATTGTTCTCTCAGAGTCTGACGCAGTAACAATTTCTGGAGTTGCCGCTTCAGAAGATCCATATCTTACGGTATCTTCTCCGAAAGTAAACGAAGTTATAACAAGTAGTTCCCCAACAATACAGTTTGAGGCTTATAACTGCACTCTTGGTGCTGAAGATTTTGGAATCAGACTTCAGATAGATGGAGGTGCAACTATCGATCTAAGGACTGTCGATTACTATGATACCAGCGGATTGGCTGATGGAACACATGTACTGTATGCTTATCTTATTGATGAAAACGGTAGTCAGTTAGCAAACGAAGGATGTTCTGTAATCATAAAATTCTATGTGGAAACTGGAGTACTGTCAGAGACGGTTGTCTCGATATTGTCTTTGACTCAGAACCAGATTGTTGAGTCGTCCGTTGTTTCGGTTGATTTCATCAATTCGAATATTCCTGCCAACTATTATTTCAGGTATGTAGTTGACGATGAGAATTATGTCCAGTACGATGGCGTTTCTCCTCTTGAAATATCCGGATTGTCAGGTGGAGCGCATTCTGTGAGATTTTATCTTTCCGATATCAACAACGTAGTTCTTGCTGGAGATCTGACCGACGTTACAGTTGACTTTGTCGTCGTGAATAGAACTTCCGCCGCATTTTCTCTGGTTGTTGGAGTGAAATCTATCAAGAGTAAACTTGGAACTGAGATTGGAGATACCGTTGTTCCAATCTATATAACGAAGATAAAACCAGCTAACATTTATGCTCCTGTAGATGTCAGGCTTTTGACTACAGATAGCATAGACGGTGATACGGAGAGTTTCGATGTTCTGATAGCTAAAGTGGCAACTCCGTCGTATCTGAACTATTATCAGCAAACTTATCGTGACGGATACAGCGTTGTGCAATACTCGGATGCTGGTGTTTTGATGTTCTCGGATAAAACTGCTGCGATAGCGGATACCAAGGAAAAAGCAAAACAGTTCCTTGGCGGGGCTTCGAAGTATGGAGAGGATGAACTTTTCATTGCGGATGCATATGGAAAGAGGGCTTTGGTTATTGAGGTAGATTCTGTTAACAAGACATCATCTATAGTATGGGAGTATGATTCGGATAGAGTTGTTTCTGATTTCAACAGGGTTCCTGACGCATACAATATAAATGATATTCTCGATTCGGGAATAGCGAATGATAGTGTTTATATTCGAAGGGACATGTCGGTTACGTGGTACAATAACACGAACGAAACGATAAGGATTTTGTCCGGGGCGACTGATTACGATCAATTCTATCTTGATCCTGACTTCAATTTGTTCGGATCGGAGTTTGACTCTGGAGACATTCTTCCAGGACAGTATTATTCGTTTAGGTTTTTGAATTTGGGGACATTTGATTATTTTGTGTATCCATTCATCTATACAGGTCAAGTTTATGCCTTGGAGACTTCGGTAACTCCGAACGATACGTTTGTGATTGTGGAGAATGATCCTAATGGGTCTTCTTATTTGAATAGAGTTGCAAAGGTTGATGCTTGGGGCAATATAATCTGGTCGTTTGGCGACTCGTTTGCTTCGCTGATCAAGGACGCCAGACCAGTTTCATCAACTGAGATTGTATTAACGGTGTGATAAATGCTAATAAGATCAACTCATTCCATAGTAAAGACATTCGTAAACGATCAGTATATAGACTTTGAGTTGTCTTTTACTGGCGTTGACAAAATATCATTTGCATTTGTCTATAAAAAATCTGGAGCAACTTCCTGGGAGCAGAATGCTATCATTGAAATTTCCCAACCAGGATTTGTTTGTGGTAATGTTGTCGATAGAGTTGTTCTTGAAAGCAGCGTCTGTAACTTAAGATGGTACTATACTCTCAATGGAATAGAATATCGAGATGCCGTAGAAGTTAAAATCGACCCTTCTTTTTATTCTTCCTTGTTCGTTTTCTATGAAGACAAAACTTCCCAGATTGAACTTGGGTCTTCCGGCATGGGACAAATTTCCGTTCTGTCAGATAAAAGATTCGGGGAAGATTACTATCTTGTAGGAGATAAACTGTATTGTAACGGAATCCTTATTTATTCAGGAGTCGCAGATTCCTATGTCACATCTTTTACTGTAAGCGCTCTAAGAAGATTTCTTATAGCAGATTCGATCAACAACCGTTTGGTTGAAGTGGATATCAACGGGGTTGTCATAAATTCCTTCATAGGTCATTCGCCAACATATTGTGAGTTCAACTCGACAACCGGTAACGTTTTACTCATTGATTCTGCAATAAATGATGCAAAGGAAATATTTTGGAAACTGCCGAGCGGAACTCCTAGTCCAAGTATAGGAAGTATAGTCTGGAGCTATAACACTGACTATCCTGCTTTTCCTTTAACTAACCCAAGATCTGCTACATATGGCGTGACAGGAACCTTGGAAAATATCATCATATCTGACAGTTCAGTTATTAAAATCGATAGAGATTTAGCCACAAGGACCGAATATTCTTCTTTTGAGTTCAAGAAAAAATCTGGAACGAATCTGTATTATCCATATTCGATGATGTTTTCTTTCGAGATAATGGATGATGAACTTTTTTCTTCTGAATATCTTGGTGCAGTTTTGAATTATTCTTCCAATCCTACTGTTCATATAACTTACAACAGAAGTTTGAGAGATGATTCGAATCTTTCGACTCCAGAGGCTATAGAAAACGCTTTGTTTTATCCGGTTAGACCGGTGATTTCATCTACTGACGATGTAAATGTTACTATTTCTATGCTCAATTCCGACTATCTATTGAAGAAAACCAATGATGCTTATATTGCAGATGGAAGAAGAGTGCCTGTTCTTGATGATCTGGAAAACGGTTGTGCCAGAGGCGATACGGTTTCAGACAGACCTTTTTGGGGAATGTTGGAAGGATATAACAGAGGTATAGGAACCCAAAGTCTGGTTTGTATAACCGGACAGACTCTTAGCGTGGAAATTCCGTATAAAGGGGAAAAGATTGGCTACAAGAAGTTATCTTCTGATATTGATCCAGTTTATGTCAAAGAAGAAATGGCTGTCGATCTTGTTGACGTTTTTTCTGGAGAAGTTGTTGTTTGTCTTGCGCAAACTGATTTTACTGAGGATGAGACTTTTTCCATACAGGTTCCAAATGCAACTCCAGAATCTTATTTGAGATCTGTATCGAATGGATTCCACGGACATTATCTTCTAAAGATAACTGTGGTTGAAAGTTATTATGCTACTAACACATTTGAAACAAAATCTGATCTTGACAAGACGTTTTATTTCTATGTTACAGTGTTTTCTTTCTGGTGGAGACAGATCTTTAAAGAAATCACCATTCCTCAAACTCCTGTAACTTCTGATTTCGATTTGTTCGACTATAACCAAACACTTGCCTCTTTCTTTGACAGTCACACTTGTTATCCTTCATTTTATAGAGTTGTTGGAACTACAACGTTGACCGTTACAGACGCACAGAAAGAGAAAATTCTGATTGAGAACGCTTTTGCTTTGTTTTCGTATTATTCCGGATTTTGTCCTGGAGATTCTCCGTTGTCCAATGCGTTTGGGTTTGGAGCCGCTTCGTATGTTGCAGAGAAACAAAGCGTGTTGGAAAATGTCAGCAAGATAGATTTGGAAGAAACGGCAGTGACGCCAAGACTTCCTGGTTTGAATGCGGAATATCAGGCGCTGAATTTGTTTAATTACAATCCTGGCACCGTATGTAGCAGCGGACAGTATGTGAGGGACCTGTTTCCTGTCATGTTCTCTGACGCTTCTATTCTCAAAGCAGATTGGCTTGAAGGAGGTATGATGACCGTACCTGTCTGTGGACAGTTGATTGCAGAGGATGTATACACCTTGGATGGGTCTCAAACCTTGTCTTTCGACATTGATGCTCCTGATATAACGATAGATTCAATCACTTTGAAGGGCAAGTATTCCAACAGCGATGTTATTGTTCCTGGTGATACTAAAATAACGTTGTTGTTTATTTCAACGAGTGTAGACATTCAGGAAGTGACAATGGGAGTTTCTGTAGACGGGTGTACTTACGTCATTTACAACGATCCTTCTGGACTAATGAGACAATTCATTTTTTCAACTCCAAAAACAATTACAGACACTTCAGTGGTTGATGGGTTTGTTGAACTTACTGATAGCAATCAGAATAAGTTTGTTTATTATGCTACAAGAAAAGTTTCTCTCGCACAAAGATCAAGTTCTATCAATAATGTTATTATTTCAGTTGATAGACCTGGGAAGTTGTTGAAAATAAACTACGATCTTTATTCTAGATATAAGTTTGTTCCATACGGAGTGGCTTTGTTTTTGAAATACGAGGGAACGTATTTCAATGTAACTGGAAGTACGAGTGGAGATATTGGAAATGTGTTTTCAGGTTTGTCGAAGTTGATGACTTTGAACTATGAAAAGGTGATTACGGATGAAGATTTTCAGCGTCAGAAGATTACGATAAGGATTGTTTTGACTTCCTTGATAACTTCGGAAACCGCTACGCAATACGAATATACTGTGTTTTTCAGGACACCTGATTTATGGGATAATAAGATTGATGAAGAAGTTGCTGTTCTTGTTTCTAATCAGGAAAGTGAAGTTTTTCCTGCGAGGATTGTAAGTGAGGACAAGATTTATTCGATTGGAACTTGGGATGTAAGCGATTTTACTTTTACGAATCCAAGGGTTTTGATTTCATTTTCTTCGATGTCGAGTTCGTCAACTTCTGAAAGTTCTTCTTGTTCTTCGTCATCCTCTTCCGTGTTTGGAAGTTCGTCAAGTTGTTCTTGTAGTTCTTCAAGTAGTTATCCCGCTCCTCCATAGGGTTTTTGTCAAACTCTGTTGAAATATAGATTGATCCTTTTAGGAATGTAACATGGCATATACAGCAACATATACAAGTAAAATAGGACTTCCTTATTTTTCTGCTGGCGCAAGATATAGCGCTGGAATGGATAGAAAAAGATTTTTCTATCTCGATTATAACCTTGAATCATATGTTGGCGTCATAGGTGTAGGAATCATAGACGGATGGACTATTTCTGATGCTGGCAGTTTGAAAATAACGGTCGGATATGGAACCGCAATCCTGAGAGACATGTTCTCCGAAAGTCCATTCGTTGTAAAACTTCATAGCGCCGTTCTTCCAACAGATTATGTTATTCAGTACGATTATTACGAAGATTACCTTGCCGATACTGTTCCAGAAGGAGTTTATGACACCGAACTTGGAATGTATCCACCCTCTCCTTCAGGTGGACATGATTATGTTTATGACAAGGTTTTATATGTCCCAGAGGTTAATTTGAGTGATAATGCTGATAACTATATCTACATTTACAGAAACTCTAACGCTCTCCAGGAAGACCCGTATTATGCTCCAAATAACGTTTCTCCAATACCGGAAACTGCCGGTGCTACTCATCCTTTGTACACAGCGGTGGCGTTCGGAGTTACAGGGTCCAAAGGTTACGCCCAGAGTTCTGGAAGAACTCTGATTGGTAAAGTTATAACCAGAGATGGAGTCATTTCAAGTATTGATCTTTCTTCAGTGCAGACTCTAAAAAATCTTCAATCAGCAATTTTAGGATTTGGACAAACACTTGTAAAACAGCATCGCCATGGTGGTGCAGGAAAGTATGATCCTGCAAAAGTCATTTTGCGAACCGATATAAGATCAGCAGTTCTTGAAACTGCTACAGAAGACTTGATTACATACAGAATTTTGTATTCTGATCAAACTTCTGTGTCTGATGGACATAAACATTACTTTTCAGTTGACAGCGATGGAAATGGATATACCGTAACTACAATCGGTTCTATTCCATATCACTTTCACTCTATTGAATCATATGCAGTGGCGCAAGCAGGCACGGCAGGAAGCGAAGTCGCTGTCCACGATCATACTCTTCCGATAAATGCAGAAAATCCGGATGTATGGACAGCGGTCGAAGACTATCAAATCTATATCAATGATTTACCTTATTATGGTCTGAATGCTGGGGTTGACGTTGATGATAAAACTATTGCTTTTACAGACGATGTTACGGTTGTAAAAAGAAAGTTCATAGTAACTAAATCATTTTCAGATGGGACAACATATATCTTTGAGAATGAATATTCAAGCATATATCGCTTCATGTTGAGATTGGCCTTGAACTATTATTCGGTGAATGCCGATGCTATTTCAAGTGGCGCAAAGCAGCCTCTCATTCTTCCAGACCCTGCCAGTCCGGTTACTTTGTTGAAAAACCAGTGTGTTGTTGCTGAAGAACAGTTGGTTGAATCAGGGGACACGTTCACCTTTACAGGAGATGTTGCGCCAGATCCAGTGACTCTAACTCTTCTTGAGGCTGGGCACATAGATAAAGTCAGTATAGAAATTGTTTCAAATTCAGAGGTCAGCGGGAAACTCAGGGCTCAAAATGTTCTGTACATACCTGCCGAAAAGTTCGTTACTGGAACCTTTGAAGTCGGAAGAATCCCTATTCTCAGCCACCTTGGAAGATATCTTGAGATGTGTGAGTTTGAAGGTTCAAGGACTTATTCCTATGACGGTTATGTTTATCAGGTTGATGATACTGTCCCTTGGGGAAATGCGAAGGTCGTCTATTCTGTATATGTTGACAACACTGGTAACTATCTGATTGGAACTTCTGATGGTCTTTACAGTTACCCAACAGATGGGTTATATTTGTTTGTTGTAAATGGAGTTAAAATTTTCCTTCCATACGGCGATTTGACTGTAAGCCTGAAGGAAGCGTGTGATGATTATGCTACTAAAACCGGAACATACATAATCTATGACGATGATATCTATACTCCACAGATAGCACTTGCAGAACAAGAATTGGTTGGATACAGCACGCAGTACGAGATCACTGGATCTCATAGAATAGTGGATGGAGTTGTTGTTTTTGATATCATACACGTTTACAGAATTGAAGGATATAGACTCCCATCGTTTGGCTATGAAACCACAAGACTTGAAAATGAAGTTCTTGAAGGTGAAGAAGTCATAGAAATTGTTCCAGCCGATGAAGTAGCGCCTGATTTGAGCGGTGACACTTCTGTCGTTTCTCTTAGAACAGTAAGAGTCAAAAATGATTTCAATAAATCTTCGGTGAAGAAAATCCTGGTTGAAAATAACTACACTGACCAGTATGGAGGTCTATCAAAGATTTATTTCGCTCTTGTTTCTGACTTTATTGCTAAAAGTTCGAATGTCGGTTCGTTCTGGGAAATTGTATATCAGTCTGGATTGATGGGTTACATTTTAGACGTATTTAGAAATTACGTTGGAAACTACGTTGCCGCTACTTCGAGTGGGCTTTATGTTTGTACAAGTGTCACTTCTGCTGAATATAAAGACGCTTCTCTTCCAACCTATGATTCTTCGTTAACTTCTTCAACATTCGGGTTCGGAGAGGATCTTTTAGTTGCTTATGGATCAGTTGTAGCAAAATCTTCTGATTATGGAGGCTCTTGGATAGAAAGTGAGCCTACCGGTTCGGACATCAAGAAGTTATTTTTTGATCCGTATCGTGATAAAACAACCATAAATTCGTTGCATTATCATAGTTTGTCAATAGATTATGCCGGAAATGGTTCGACTTCGGCAATGTATAACTCATCTGGTGTTTTGATAGCAACAACTCATACTCATACAATTTCTTCCGGTGTAATAGCGGAATCTATAGGGCATACTCATACTCCCGTCAGAGTTTTCTTTGTCATTGATGAGTTGAATGTCATACTGAGTTCAGAAGACTGTATTACCTGGACAGAGTATGCAGAAATTCCTTATACTTATGGAGAAATTGGTTTGATTTTTGCTTGTTTTGAAAAGATTCTCGTGACTACAGAAAGCGGAATTATTTCAACTTCTGATGGTTTGACATGGAGTCTGGTTTCGGATCTTCCATTCTTCTATTCTGCGCAATGGGATGAGTCAAATGATGTTGTTTATTTTGGAGCGGAGAACGCAATCTATTCATATAACGGGCTTGCTTTTACTCTTGAAAAAGAATTTATAGGATCTGGAGTTCCTTCTGTATATGTTGACGAATCTCGCTATAATTTTGGGTTTACTTTGAACAACTACAAGAGAAAAGCCGACTTCCTTGGTGAAAATAAGACTTTGAACCCGGTAGATTTCGTCTATGAGTTTGATCTTTGTTATCCAATTCACGGAAGTTGGACGGATGGAATTTCCTATGATTTGTATATAAACGATAGTTTGGTCAAGTCAACTCACGATGATGTTGTTATGTCTGAGTATCTGAAGGCAGATGTGAACAACGCTGGATATATTGATTTTTCTGTTAAAACTTCATTGAAGGTTTCTTGTTCATATGGAGACGAGTATCTTGATCTTACAGACGCCAGTGAGTTTCCTGAAAGTGGAGATATAAGACTTAGTTGGGCTGGAGAAGTCAGCACAGAGAGTGCGTTTTTCCACTATACTTCAAGAATTGAAGACAGGATTTACCTGGATTCTCCATCGCAATATGAAATCCTGGTTTCAACTTCAGTCGAAGTTACCGTAGACCTTATTTCAAGTCTTGGCATTGATGATAACATCATGATCACGATTTATGAAGGAAAGTTGAAGAATATAGGAATTAACAGTCATGATGACATAGAAGACCAACTTTCTACTGAGAATATTGGTTCTCCGAAGAGTTTTGCGGATGTTTACTTGTCAAACTTGATGCACACAACAGTTGCTATAAAGTATGCTATTTCGGAAGTCGGAGATGATTTCAAGAACTATTTCCTGACGATTTTTGATTACAACGATATTCCTGGAGATGAGAAGAACATAGACAGGTTCATTGATATTCCGGCAAGCGATTTCTTCAGTCAGGTTATGTATGCAAGTAAGTTCTATCCATTCTTCGGAATGAAAGTTAACAGAATCATATTTGGGTTTGGTGATTTTGCAAACGTTTTATTTGTGGCGACAGACATAGGGTTGTATGTTGCCAAAACGAACTTGGGATATGAAGGGAATTGGTTCAGAATAGATATTGATGGTGGAGTTTCAGCTTCTGACGTTTTACAGGTGAAGGACGGTTTAATCTTTGTCTGTACCGAAAAAGGAATCTATGAGAATGCAAATGCGTCTTTGACATCGTGGACACAGTTCAATGAGAATGTCGTTGGTGGTGTTCCTGTCAGGATCAACGCCAGATGGTCTGGAATAGGCGCTTATAACAATAATGACAGTTATTGGTGGCAGGGATGGCAGGGAGTCACTCACACCAATGCCGACCTTGTAAACTCGATTTTTGTCTCTGGGATTGGTTTTGGGTCTGTTACCGACGATTATGGAATTACCTGGCAGAAGTCATATATCAAGGACGTTCTTGGAGCCGACATTGTAGACTATTATTCAACTTCCGATATGGCTATATTGCATGATGGGACTGTATTGTCGTGTTTGAAAAATCTCAATACCGGAAGAGCTTCAGTCATTTATGCTACTGGTAACGGTTCAAATTGGAAGTCCGTATTTGATTTCGAGAGATATACTGGTAAGATCCTCTCCTATACGCTTACAGATTATGGGAACATAAAACTTGAAACTTCTTACGATGTAGGTCTTCCGCCAGGAGGAAGACTGGTTGGACTTAATCTGTCATGCAAGTCAAAGAACTTCCAGATAGTGAACAATGTTGGAAATGAAATCGTCGTTTTTGGAAGCCAGATCGTAGATTCTCTTGCTGGCAATGATGAGTTTGTCATAGAACCAGCAACTCTCAATTCAGTTACTGAGTTACCAGAGAGCAATCTTGTAATTGGAACGTCAAATGGTATTTTGACCGATAACGGTCTTTTCCTTTCGAGTGGAGATACAAATGCTGGCGTGATTAAGAGAGTCGGTATAAGAGCGTCAGTTGTTGCTCTGAACATCAACGGGAAGATAAAGTCGGTTGCGTTTTCGTCATCCGGAAGATCTATGATTGTAACGGAACTTGACAGAATTGTAAAACAGAACGAGTTGAAAGGATACAAGTTGAAGTTTGTAGGGTTTACGGATATGACCGTTGTCTCCAACAACTCTTCGAAGACGGATGGGTCTACGACATTCATTATAACTTGTGATTGGACCGAAATTCCATCTGGAGTTTCGTTTGTTGCGGTTGCTGAAAACAACAGGATTTACGTTGACTTTGACTCTATCATAATGCCTGGAGACCTGAAAGGTGGTCGGTTGTACATTTATCCCGTGATTACCGATCCCACTCCAATCAAATCTGCCGTAACCGCATTTGACGTTATCAGCAACGGCGAAGATTATATAGAAATTAAGGAAGACTCTACTAACAATCCTAAAGCGGATTTCAATTCTTTTTTTGTTGCTGGAAGGGTTGTGTTTTCAACGTTGGCTGATAAAACCGTTCCTTTGTATGTGGAATTTGCGCAATATCCTTCGAATGGATCTTTGAAAGGAAATAAGATAATCGTCAGAGACATATCGAGTAATTTGTCAGAAGTTCAGGTCTCTGTTTCTGACAATACTGAAAACATAGTTTATATCCCGTATGAATTTGTAGCAGCTTCGATAGATACAAATCATAAAAGCAAGGCCGAAACATTTGTTGCATATAACTGTATATTCGATGGAGATAAATTCGCTTTGAAGGATGCTTCGTTTGAAAGTGACGCAGCTTTCAATCTTAAATCTTCATCAATCGTTTTCGATCATAGACATGACGTTCTTTTCTACGGAAAGTTTATCTCCGGGGTCGTTTCTTCTCTTGGAGAAAATACTTCTACCTACGTTGATTTGAATGTCGAGACGATTTCCGATTTCAACAGTCCTCCGTTCCTTGGGAATCCGGCTCTTTTGGAAGGTCAGGCGATAGTATTGTATGATCCGGCAAATTATTCGAGAACTTACAGAACGCATGTTCTTACTGCAAGTTCTACTTTGATAAGAGTGACGAGAGATTCGGATGCTTTTAACGTTTCAGGACTTGAAGACAAAAAGATTTCTACAGGATATGAGTTCATCATTGATGCGACGATGTATGGAACTGCTGGAACGGTTCATTTTACTGATGATTTCGTGGTTGAGCGTGCTTATTTGACGGCAACCACCTTTGTTGAAGGAAAGACTTTTACCGTAGCGAGCACCTCTGGAATGAATGTTGGGAACAATGTCGTTCTCAAAGATAGAGATGGACTCACTTTCAAGACGAAAATATATTCAATTCCATCTCCTACATCATTTATTGTTGAAGACACTTCTCCTTTCGATTTCAAGACATCAAAGGACGCTTCTTACGAACTTCTTTTCAGTCAGATTGAGATTGGAGACTATTTGTTGACTGCCGACTCTTTGTTTAATGTCAATACTGTAGCTGTTGCCGATACGTCAGATATTGCAATTGGAGACAGCCTTGTTTTAAGAGACAATAGAGGATTGTTCTTCTTGTCTGAGGTAAGCAATATTTCAAGTCCAACGACATTTGAGATTGAAGATTTCTTCTTGTCTGATTTTACGGTTGTAAATGGATCTCACGTTGTAGTTACAAGGTATAATTACAGTGACGTTCACACTCATACGATAAGGGCTGGGGAATTTTCCCAGGTAGAAAATGCCGTATGGTATAGCAGGGGATATGGATATTCTCATTCGCATGTGGTTTCTCCGTATATTAAAGAGGTTTATGACATAGAGGTAATTCATAGCAAGACGATGGTAGTAGGAAATGAGTCTAAGATTTATTCCAGTAACAACAGTGGGTATAGTTGGAGTGAATATGTCGATTTGAAAAACGTAGATCTTGATCCTCCAGGATCAGTTCAGATTATAACAAGCAATGGAAACGATATACTGTTTGGTGCTGAAAAGAAGATAGTTTTTTATTCAACTGTTATAAGGACAGTTGCAGTTCCGTTGGAAAAACCGGTTTTGTAACATGATTAAACTGAATTCTCTACAAATAACGGATACGGCTTTAAGTCAAGGCGAGAATTTGGTTATTTCTCCAAACGGTTATCCGTTGCTTTGCTGGGTTGAGGATGGAGTCTTGAAGACTCTGGAATCTGCTGGGTCAATTTGGCCACCTGAAACTGTTACGGTATACAGTCCTTCCAGTTATGTGAAGATGGGAATTTATGATAAGAACTATTTGTTGTTCTTCCTTGATTCTTCATCCAATTTACAATGCGTTGAGTATAACGGGACAAATTTCACGTTTTATACCGTGGTTCAAGTTGCTGTGTCTGTGACCTTGTTTGACGTTACAAGAAGTTCGGAAGAGATTAAAGTTGTCTATACTTCCGGTGGTAAGATTTATGTGGCTGAAAGGGATAATGACAGCAGAGTTTGGGATGCCGGCACTGAAGTTGTTTCTGAGGCTTCTCCGATTACCTCAGTTTCTATAGATTATCAGGATGGGCAACTTGTAGTAGCATATACTACGGCAACGAAAGTCAACGTGTATCAGTTTGCTTCCAGTACTCCTTTCCCTGTAATTGCTCTTACAGGAACTCCTTCAGATATTGTTATAAGGTTGTTGGAGTGGGGCTCTTTCGATTTGGTTTATACTGAGGCTTCTGGAAATAGGGCGATAAAGCACGTTAGATTGTCTGGTGGAGTTTACACCAAGGATCAGATTATAGGTCATGTATATGACAACTACAATGTTGATTTGTTTGTCAGTGCAGACAAAGTTTGTGTTGTATGGGTTCGGGGTGGATATGTAAGGTACAGAGAATGGAATGGGACTTCTTGGGTCAATTTGGTAGGAGCTACATATATAGCTGCCTGTGATGTTGACAGCACTCCAAAAGTTATCTATTACGAAAGTTCTACCGGATATTCAAGAGTTGTTTATAGACTTGGAGATGATGTCTTTTATGCTGGAATGGTTCCTTTGAGTCAGAATGTAAACGGAAACTTCAACTGTTCTGTATGGGGAACAACAAAGTATCTCGATAACGGCTCGACCACTGTCAATTCTGTTATCGTGGAAAACCGTCTAAGCCAAAGAGTTATTTTCAAACAACAGTCTCTTTCAATTGGAGGCGTGTCATGTTATTTGCAGAAGTCTCAGGATGAGTTAAACCTTCCATTTTCTCTTGTTATGGACGTTTATTATTCTGATATCAATGGAAACCCATATTCAAATCCAATTGCATCCTCAACACTTTTGTCCACCGATATTTCAGATGAGGGATGGAATGAATTCAGTTTCAGTTTGGATAACATGTTGTCGGCAATAGACGGATGTTGTTTCGTTGTAAGACAGGAAAATGGAGATGAAAACAATTGTGCCTCATGGCTTGCTTATACCGACGATGGAGTTGATGCGAGAATCAGTAAAGATGGAGTCATATGGACTGTTGTCGGCAACATTACAAGATCTATCAAAGTCAGAGGGAATTTCGATGCTTACGAAAGAATCATAAACGTTGATCCTTCTATGATTACCCATCAGATTGTCACCCCTCCAGCCGTTGAATCTATTGGAAATCAGGTTGAACATGATGACCTCGTTGCAGGGACTTTTGATAACACTAAACTTATAAACATCAGGGAACCTGATTATTACACTCCAACTCCTCCTGTAGACCAAGATGCAAGAATTTACGGGTATGCCGGAACTACTAGCGATTGGAGAGTTACCCTTGAGGATAAAGACTTGATTGTCAGTTTCATAGTCGATAGTTCTGGAAGTGCGGGTTGGAACGATGTGTTTGATCTCAGACATTCAATCGTTTCAAGTTTGATAGAGAAGTTAAAGACGAAAACTGGTGGTAGAGTCCTTTTTGATTTCGTGAAATTCGGCGGTGTTCTTGTGGATGCATTGAATGTTTCTATTACTCAAAAAGTCCGTGGATTTAAAGTTTCAGTTGACGATTATACTTCTATGTATGGTTTTGATGCGGATGGGAATCCGATAACCAGCGGAGACCCCAGAGTTCATTTTGGGACCGGTGTCATAGGATATGGGTTTAAGAATCTCAATGAAACAAATTATATAGTTTATGGAATGGATCTCGGCTGGAAAGAAAAGACGTTTTCCTCTCTTGATAATAATTGGCATACTTTTTGGGTTACAGATGAACCTCAGTTCTCAGTTGATGATAACGGTCCAAATGGAGAAAACAGTGTAAACATAACTGTTTCTGACGATACAAAGGCTAATGCAAGGTTCTTCGTAGCATATGAGGACAAGATGATAAGAGAGCCAATCGCTATAAATGTTTTGATTGGCGACTACGATACTTTCATTGCAGATGTTTCAGATATTGAAGTTGGAAGAAGAATAAATGTTCTTGATCCAGATTATGTCAATACGAATTTTTACGTTGAAGTATCGGACACGGTGTTGAATTCTCTTACTTGTACCAGTCCGTCAAATTATAATCTTACAACTGCTGATGCTTTCGTTGAGACTTTCAGGTCTCAATTCATGGAAACTGGATGGGAGAATACCGATGTTATAGAATTCTTCATAGTAGACGCCCTTCAAACTGGAGCTATAAGTTTCTTTGTTCAGACTTTTAGTGGGGCAACCATAGAATATGAAGTCGTACCAATGGCTTCCTGGGATTTGACAAGTCTCTATTTTCTTGATGAAACTGCAAGGTTTGAGATTGATGCCGTGAATTCTCTTGGTGAGAATATGCCTGATGGAACCATGGTTGAGTTTTACGTAGATAAAACTCCAGACAGAAGACCGGCAGATGTGGTTGATCCACAGGAATCTTATTTGCTAACTCAGAATGGTTTGACTGGATCGACAATTCTATATTTAAGTCAGTTGGATATGGCTGATTTTGCCATAAACAAACAGGTTGAAGTTACAGACGATACGAAGAGTTACGATAAGGAACCTGGAAATGGAGGGGTTTTCTTCACCTACATTGTTGAAGTAAACACGGTTGGATATTATCTCGTCATCTCAGATCCGTTGCCAGAGAATTTTCTGATGTCGGATAATGCAAGGGTTGTTTATCCTGCTACAGTAAAGAAAGAAAACGATTTTAAACTTACTTCGAGGTTGAATATAGTTGCAAATTTAGTTGATGTTACTCCAATTTATTCTGGCAGGAAACTCGATCCAAGTTTCTTTACCGATTTGGATAGAATTCAGGTTGAACCAACCGATGGATACGATGACTATAACTCAGATCCAGAACATGTTAGAAGAAATTCAATCGAACTTCTTCTTACAGACAGTCATTCGGCTATCAGACTTTTGCCGGTTACTGAAGATTATTTTCTCACTCCAGAGCTTAAAACCGCTCTTTCAAAATCTTTGTTCAATCTTAGTGCAAGAGAACAGATTATACAGAACGAACGTCTTAGTGTTCTTTCTTCATCATCTGCCACTTCCTCTTCGACGGCTGTAACGGAAGAAGCCGCTGTGGAAGAAAAAGTTTATTACGTTCCGCCTAAAGATTTCGTTATGGAACATGTCGTTTTTGTTTATGATGGTTATACTTACACTGACATGAAGAGTTTTGCAACCGAATTGGAAGCCTCCTCTTACAATGGGAACACGTATCTTGCAAAAGACTATACGATATATCCTGTAATGACTTTCTTCAAGTATGACGGCTCCTCTCTTGCACAGATGTTTCTTCCTACTTTCGATGTTGCGTTCGCCTGTCCAGTAACGATTTCCACTACAGTTGATCACTTTATCGACTTCGACTGCGTTGACAACAGTGGAGATGTTCCAGTAGCATATACTCAGTATTGTGCCGGAGATTATGCTGCCAGTGGAAATGAAATAGCTATCACTTACAGTGTCGAGAACAAAGATTTCCCGATGTACAGTGGCGAGTTGGAAATTTTCGTATACGATATCAGAAGAGACATTCATTCAGCAACTGTCCTTGACGAAGATCTTGGAGACGTAGATGGTTGCGGAGATACTACTTCAAATGCCGGTGGCGACATGATTTACAGTGCGAAATCTCCAGAAGAAATAATAGACGAATACGATTTGGCAGTTCAATCGATGTTGTTGGCTGATAGTTATTTCACCGCTACTGATTTCAGTACGACTCAGACCATTCCGATAAATCGTGGAGTAGCAACGCTGACTCTTCCGGTTAACAACAGAATAGGATTGTTTGAAGTTCACGCTATCTATAAAACTAGTGAAATAACCAAAGTCGTTCATAAACAGAGAGTTTACTATAGAAGTCCGTTGAGGATATATTACATAGGTCCTACTCAGATAGTTGCTGATAATAACGCTACATACGATATTGGGGCAGAGTTAAAGTGGATGGGCGTTGATCCTGTCGATGATGGGACTATTGTTAATTTTGCCTCTTCTGGGGGCGATCTTAGACCTTCTGTCAGCGAAACCGTAAACAGTATTGCTGACGGTGTTGAATTCAGACCGTTTGCTCAAGCCCCAACTGAGGTCTCGACCGAAGACCCTTCTTATGAGCAAACAATGTCTGATAGGTTGACGGGTGAAAAGAAAGCCGAAAGTAGAACTGTGAAAATTAGCAGTCGTTACAATGGTTTCTTCGCAAGCGTGACAGCTACGTTGAATGTTGGGGAGTCGGAAAAGTTCGGGGATTTCTACTTCATGTGCAGACCTTTCCCAGACACTATATTTGCAGATGGGGTCGATTACACTACAGTTGTTGGCGACTTACAAGAATCAACCAATAGAGGTTTCCCTTATGTCGATGTTGTAGGTCCTGATATGGCTGATAACAATATGGGTTGTTTGATTGCAGGATCTGACTTGAAGGTCAGTAAACTTTCCAGGTGGAAATGGGTAGACTCTACCAGTTTGACTGATGAAAAACCTCCTGCCGGAACTTATGCTGACCCTGACGATCTTCCTATATATGCTTGGACCAATGTAACCTCCAACAAGTTCCTTGGTAGACCTGTTTTTGTCCCATCATCAGATATTTCAGATGGTCCTCCTCCATGCAACAGTCCTTGTGTTGAGATTTCTGCCAATACCGGTTCGTCAAAACTTATCCCTCACGTTACTGGAGTTGGAATAGACAGTGCTACGGTATCTTTCCTTTCTTCCACCGCTTTTGGGAGCGAAACAATTCCAAGACCGAGAATGTATTTGAAAGAGCCTCTTGGGATAGATGTAAGCTTAGAACCTGTCAACAGAACCGAATATCAGGAAGTGGAGTGGAGAGAAACTCCAAGAGGGAAGCATCCTGAAACTTATTCTCTTGACGATTATAGTCATCCGACTAACAGAAATGGTGAGGCTTTGTATTATGCTGTAGTAGAAGTTACTTTTAAGGATGAGTTTATTGTTGGAACTCCCAGCAATCCTTTCCCGACAGTCTTTTTCAAGTCTGGAAAGTTAGTTATAGAATCAAGTAGCGAAGCTTATACATACACCTTTACTGAAGATGACGATTGGCCTCTTTCAGAAAGCAATGCTGTTGTCGCAATATCGAGAACAACCTTTGACGAAGACCATTTCCATGAATGTTACGTTAACGAAAGCGGAATCGGAAAAACTACTGCCGCCATATCGTTCAATATGGGAACGATTGTTGCGGATCACGTTCATGACATTGATTTAGGTGCGACTTATATAGTTTCATATGCTGTTGCAGATAAAACCATTATGATTGGAGAAACGGTAACTACAAGTTCCGTTAATCACATTCACGTTCCAAGGTCTGTAGCAATTATTCAATCTGGTCCAAGTATGGATATAAGTTTGGAATTTGCGGTTCAGGGAATTGTTACCTATGACAACAGCGCTGTACTTGTTGATAGGACTCTTGACAATTATGCTATCAGTAATCCGGAAACAGAAAGTGAATCCTCTCATGAGGTGTATGAGGAACAGTATTTTCTTGAAATAACGACTCCTGACGACAAGGTAAACGACATTCTTGTTCCTTCCTTTAAAACTGTTGCTAGTAGACACGAAAACGGTCAGTTGATTTCTTTTCATGCCTGGAAGAAAACCGCTGACGGAGTAGAACTTCCTCTGCCTGACGGAACTAGAATATTTACCAGTTTCAAGTTCTTTGAGCCAACCAATCAGGAACAGATAGAGACAGACAAAATTCTCGTTATTGATCAGGATAAAGTAAGAGAGTATGCGGTTCTTGAGATAAACGCCAGGATCAGTGGATTGCCAGTTGACGTTTCCAAGACGAAACAGGTTCTTATAAGAAGTGATATGTACTGGTTCCCATACGTTTCTAATGAAATTTTTGATGGAGCCACGAACGATCAGTATTATCTCGATGCTGCAATAGCCTCTCTTGGCGAGTTTGGCGGGAGTCAGATAGCCGATGCATTGATTTACGCAACGAACAGAATTATAGCTCTTGGAACTGATTATGAGGATTGGCTGAAGACCTTCGTTCTTATTTCCGATGGTGGAGAAAACATGTCCGAGTTTTCTCATGATCAGGCGACGGAATCGGTTAATTCACTTAACGGAGAAGGTGATTGTAAGATTTTTTCGATTAAACTGATGGATACGGAACCTTTTGACAGTGTAATCATGCAGAAATATGCCGCAAATACTTATGGCGAGTTTGTTAAAGTAGGGAAGATTGTAGGGACAGTTGATGAAACCGCAGATGCGGTAACCGATAGCATTCTTGAGTCGGACAAATTCGATCTTCTTTCTGGAACGTATACGAATGTAATTGATCTTGGAGAATATAAGAAGTTCAAAGGGTGCAGGTTTGGGGTTATAATGAAAGTTGGAACTGAATTCAAGTTCAGGGTCAGGTTCAGCACGGACGGAACGAATTACGGATCTTACTATACTCTTCCGCCAAAAAGTTATGACAATGTGATTGGAGAGCAGTTGGAATGGTACATCGTAGAATTCGGAAGCATTCCGTCTTTTGGAAGATATATGCAATATGAAGTGACGTTCAAAGGAAGTATAACCAGTTTTGAGTCTCCGATGTTTGCCGGAAACAGATACGAATATTATGAGCCTGGAAGATACACGATGTTCTTCCAGCCGGTAGAGATAGATGACAGTATTTCATATGTTGGAGAGATCATGTTTGTTCATGAAGGAACAATACCGGAAACTTCAACTATAAAATACGGGATAACTCACGATGATACTACCGATTTCGATTCTTTCTATTATTCTGCCGATCAGCCGTTGTTCAACGGTGGAACTTCAGGAATTGTTCTCAGTCGTTTTAATGAAAAAACGACAACCGTTGATTATAAGACTTACGTGGCGGTAAATGGCGGATGGAACGACTCATACGATGTAAAAGTTTATCGCTGTAATTCGTCAAATGTAAGAGGGGAAGAAGTTACTTCCGGAACTTATACTGTTGACAACAAGAGTGGATCGATAACTTTCTTAACGGTTCAACCGCTTCTAGATGAGTTTACTTTCGTCATTACGATGAAACCGTATTTCAGAGTGGCTGTCGATATGAAGAACTATACGACAGATACAATCGTTCTTGACAATTTGACTTTTGCATACAATCTTGTCAATAGGATAAATTTGACAGATTCTGACGATCATAGAGACGTGACTTCTATAGTAAAGACTGATCTTTCGACATTCGACATTCAATCTTCAGGTACTTTGGAAGACGACTATATTTTCGGTAGTTCGAAGGTTGGAAAAGATACGGACATCATGATCGACATGACCGGTTATGGAACTAGGTTCTATCTTTTGATGCATACGGGAGTGTATCCGTATGTTGTTGATATGGAGACAAATCTGACTATAGTAAAAAGTTATCCTTTGACTGGGAAGACTGATTTTGTGCCTTTGTCGATCTCGAATGACGGGACATATTGGTATTTCCCTGAAAGGACGGCTACTGGCGTGAACGTTCACAAGTTCGATTTGACCTTCAAATTTGTCAGTTCTTTCTCGTCTGAGTTTGATTTCCTGGAAAGTGGGGCTACATTCCTTAACATAAAGAGACTGGGTTCTAAGTGGTACGTGACGGAGAGTGACAGGATTCATGTTTTAACCAAGTCTTTGCTGCACGAAAGTCAAGCTCTTTTGCCATTCTATTTGGATGGATCATTCACATTTACTAATGAGAATATGTTTTTCATGGCACAATTCAAAGATGTTATATGGAAAACTGATTGGAATGGAAATCCTCAAAGTTATTACAATGTTTTCGATCCACAGGCAACGAATAATATAGTATATTCTGGAGATGTTTTCTATTTCATAAGTGATCCTAGAATGCTGAGGATGAAGACGGTTTAAAGATGAAAGGTTAAGTTTATCTATGAAAAGCTCTATGGTTAATGGAATTTTCCCTAAGAATCCTACATTAAAACGTATTTGTTTTTGGAACAACGGAATTGAGTACCAGGAATACATCTGGCCTCAAGAACTTGTTTCCAAAACAACAATTCCAGACAGAGAAAAACTTGCCTCTTATCTATCTAATGGACATGTCGCAATTGCCTGGAAAGGCTATTCTTCATGTCGGATATGTGGTAAAACTCTTGGTTCTGTATGTAAAACAGATGGAATCTGGATCTGGCCAGACATGTTGGAACATTACATTTTAGAGCATAACGTCAAGCTTCCAGAAGAGTTTGTTCTATTTGCTAAAAATCAAGAATGGAAAATCCAGAAACTTACAAACAAGTGTAAGAAGACGAGTGAGGTTTTCTGGGAGAAATGGTGTTTGAAAAATAGAAATGAAGATCTTCGTCCCGAATTTGAACAGTTTTATTCACTTCCAGAAAAGAGCGAAGAGTTCGAGTTAACTTCAAGAGATTTTCATGATCTTTTCTTTACAGTTGAAAGACTTGATTTGTTAGTAAATCATCTTAGAATTCCATCGGGGGAGGTTCTCTCTGAGAAAATTTTTGGGGGAATGGTAGATTATAACGAAAAAACAAAAGAACCAGAAAATCTTTGGACCGCTAAAATTGAAATAATTCCTGAATCATTTGTTTCTGTACGCAGTGATGTTTATCCGGCGGCTACCATTCTTGTATGTTTAGACAAGAAACTTTATCTATATTGCGGAGATTATAAAAGTATGTACGCTTACACAAATATAGAGAAGCGTTTCTGCCCTTCGGTAATTAACAAAGTTTATTGCCCTAATAAAGGCGATCATTTTGAATTCGCAAACGAGCCGTAATGAAACTTGCATACAATTCAGACAGCAACATAGTTCTTGCGTCTATCAACTCAAATTCAAACGTTGATGTTCGCACGATTGCGTCAAAAATGTTCAGTTGGTCCAACTTAAACGTTTCTTTTTGTGAATTGGATATACCGCAAACTTTGAGTGTTATCGGTTGTAAAGTTTATGTTGATTCTGGAATAGCACACAAGATTGTTCGTCTGAAGGATTCAGAAGAAAAAGTTGTTTTTGAAATTTCCAAAGAAGATCTTAAAGGAAAAATTGAAGAGTTAAAGGAGTTATCCAGAAAGAATTTCTTGGAGAAGTTTCCTTTTAACTGTGTGAAGAGTTCTCCATCATCATTCTTGGATAAGATAGCAAGACTCCCTCAGACTTATCAGAATATTCGTGAAGACATAAACGCAAATTCATATTTTGATTCTAAGGTTACAAAAGTCGGATGGTGGGGATCGTTTACGGATGCTGGGGGTTATGCCTGCATGAACAGGTCTATCGTTACGAGGTTGCATAATTTTCATATTCTTCCGTATATAAAAATGTACCCTACAATTCCACAAATTGAACATCAAGTTGCGGAGTTATTGAATTGTTATCTTGATCTTACTCCTAAAAAGGGAAATCATCCGTTTGTCTATGCCTATACTCCTATGTCGCATGAATATCACGGAGGGAAAAGAATTTTTTTTACGATGTTTGAAACCGCAACCTTGCATCCAGTTTTTGTTAATCATTGTAACAAGTTTTCTGATGAAATCTGGGTTCCATCAAAAGCAAATAGAGAGGTTTTTGTTTCAAGTGGGATAAAAAAGACAATAAGAGTTGTTCCTCTTGGGATAGATGAAACTATTTATCTCAATGAAAATAAGTCATCGAAAAAGTTTTCTGGGTTTATCGGTTTATATGGGATGTCACCTGAAAAGGGGTTGAAAAAGTTTAAGTTTGTCACCGTCATACAATGGAACTTCAGAAAAGGGTATGATGTTCTGATAAAATCATTCGTAGATGCCTTCACTGATAAAGACGATGTTTGTTTAGTCATTACGACGCAATATTCAAGCGATGTTGTTCTAAACGATCTTAATCAGTACATTCCGAGAAGGGAAAATCTTCCACAAGTTGTTCTATACAACTGGATCATTCCTACTATTGATATGCCAGCATACTACAAGCAATTCGATTGTTATGTTCATTTTTCCAGAGGGGAAGGGTTCAGTTTGACTCAGATAGAGGCTGCTGCTTGTGGTCTTCCGGTAATTTCGTGTTATCATTCGGGTATGACGGAGTATTTGACAGAGCAGAATAGTTATCCCATCCATTGCGATGAGTTGGAAAAAGGTGGTTCAAAGTTGGACAACATCTGTTTCTATTATCAGGGACAGATGTTGTGGAAGCTCGGTAAGAAACAGATTGATGCCGCCACTGAGTTCATGAGATACGTTTTAAACAACTATTCTGAAGCAAAAGAAAGAGCTAAGATTTTCTATTCAGAAATTTTAGATAAATATACTTGGGACAAAGCTACTGAAAGGATCTCTGATATTATTAAAACTTTATGATTTCGTTGTTGTACATCCTTTTGAATGAAGAACAATACATTTCTAGAAGTTTAGATAGTGTTAAGAAAATTGCTGATGAAATTGTTGTTATAGATGCTTTGTCGTCAGATAAAACTTTAGAGATTTGCAGATCATATGGAGCTGTTATTGTCAAAGAACCATGGCGTCATGACTTTTCATATGCTAGAAATTTAGGTATAACTTATTGTAAGCATCCGTGGATACTTACATTGGATGCAGACGAGCATTTTGAAGGAGAGAATATAGATTTGATACCACATGCAATAAATCATCTTCCAGACGAAGATCTTGTTGCTTGGGAATTTCCGAGAAAAAATCATTATCCGTCTCACGATTCTGATTCTCCGTTTTTCTCCGTTCCTTTTTATCCGGATTTTCAGGTACGATTGTTCAAGCGTCGTCCAGATATTTTCTACAGTGGAAGAGTTCATGAGGGGGTTTTTCAGTCTATAGAGGCTAGAGGGCAGGGTTATGTAGGCAGGATTAGCGTCCACATTCACCATCATATGTTCCGTGGGAACCAGGAGCAGTTTGAAAAAGTGAAAGGGGCGTATTATAGTACGTTAGAAAAGGGAGAACCTTATGGAGAATGATATCCGTCTTGTAAAGATCAGCGAACTCGACTTCTTGATATGTCTTCAGAACAGTCTGTTTGGTAGAAAAACAGGATTTTTGAAGGAATGGCAGATTGGAGACTACATTGTTTTTGTCGTTGACAATCTGATTGCTGGAGTCGCTAAAATTTCCGGCAAGTGTTTCCAGAGCGTTTCACCTCTCTGGGTCAGTGAGGAATATCCTTATAGAGTTCCTGTTACCTTTACCCATGTCTATATCAAGGAAGAAAGGCCATCTTTCCTTGTTCATAAGGAGGAACTTGAGGGCGTTTATGGTAAAAGTTGGGGGAACGTATTCGTCCTCAGAAAGACACTTCCAGATCATATTCAGAGAAGCATTTGGAGAAATATTGAGTCTTGTGAGTCTGACCCAGGTAGCGTTCTAGATGGTATAAAGACAAAAATATATGAGGAAATAGATCAAGAAAGTGATAAAGCAGTTGCCAGGTTCAAAGGAATTAAGAAAAAAGGTGGTGAGGAAGAAGTTACATTCGATGAGAAAAAGGAAATTCTTACTCTTAGAATGATTGAATACATCAGGAACGATCCCGACAGATTTGAAACAATTTTGAATAAGAATTCGTTTGTTCAGACTCTCACTGAAATTGAAGCGTCTTATCTTAATGAAGTTGGATATTCGGAAGTAAGGGAAGAAGTAAAGTTGCTTTTGAAAAAGCAAGGGTTATACAGAGATTTTTGGAAAGAATACGATCCTGGAAATTATGTGGTCTTTGGAGATTCTCATGGCGATCATACGAATCTTGGGATGTTTAGACTTCTTGAAAGGATAAATGAATTCATAAAACCAGAAAGAATGTTCCACATTGGTCATCTTACTGATGATAATGGAATCGTAAATACGGCATGGAAAAAATTCGATAATCTTACCATTGTTTCAAGAATAGAAGAATCTCATAAGATAGAGATGTATCTTGAAAAGAATCCGTCTGGAATCGAAGTTATAAGAGATGGAGTCTGGCTTGGAGATATAAAAGTTGCAAATCAGGATCTCGTGAGCGATTACATGATGAGTCGTCCTTCGAGTCAGACGATGAGAAAAAAGCCGTATGTTGATATAACCATTCTCAATCACCACCTTCATGAATTCGATACGATTAAATGTGAAGACGAGAAAAGGATTGTTTCGTGTTATCCAGGTTGTTTATGCGAAAAACACGTTGAATCAGTGAGAAAGTTTCTTGCTTATGAAGATGGAGTTCTTGAAAAGATACAAAAAAAGAGTCCTTATAATAGCCGTGTACAGAGAAGAAGATGGGCGATTAAGGATCATTGGGAACAGGGTCTTTTGATTGTTCATATAGATAAGAATATGAGATATACCATCGTTCCATGTAGAATCAAACAGGTTAAGATGAAAAACGACAAAGTTGAATATGCGATAAGTTATTTTGACAAGATCATTTCTGAAAGTGGAGTTTACGCTCCATCAAGGAAGACGTTTATAAATGCGGACATTCATGTGCCTTTGCATGATCCTATAGCCTTGCATGTTCATGACCAGATAGTACAAGACTATCGTCCTGACACGTTCATTAACCTTGGAGACATCAGAAATTCTGAGGGGCTAAATCATCACAGGTGGGAAAGAGGGGAAGTTGTAACAGATAAGTTGATTGATGAAGCTGCTGCCGTTCATCATGTTCTTAGAAAGATGTCGGTGTGGGCAAAAGAAAGGTTTGTATTTTATGGGAATCACGAAAGGTTTGCCAAGGATTTTGCCGAGAGGTATCCTCAGTTCAAGGGTCTTGTAGATTTTGAGTTTCTGAGTGGATACAAGCAGCTTGGTTACACTTTGATCGGACATCAGGAAAAGTTGGAAATAGGTGAAGTCGCTTATATTCATGGAGATTTGATGAAAGGGGCGAGTGTTTGTCCTTTAGATGGTTTGGCGAGTGCCTTTCCTGGTAAGACAGTAGTTTGCGGTCACCATCACTATCCAGCCATACGCAAGGGATGCTATTCGATTGGTTACAGTGCCAAAAGAGATCAGGGATACAACGAGAAGACAGTCACTCGTTGGTGTCTTGGTTTTGGGTTATGTAACGAATTCCGTGGGGTTTCGTGGGTGACTACGCTTGTAATAGAGAATGGTGGAATCGTTCTTAACGGCAAGACTTATTCCTCCTCGGATGACGAATTCTGGAAGGTTTTCAACTACAAAGTGGAACTGAACTATATACCGGAAAAAGGTAATTGAGGTAGGTGTTTCCGGTAAATTGATCGAATTATAAAGCAGGGTGATTTTTTCATGGAATTAAAATTCAATCAATATGTTGGGAAGCCTCCTCGTCAGAAAGAGGACAATATCAACATTTACGCCTTCCTTTTCAAGGACGAAGTGTCTATTGATCTTATTGGAATCAATTATCCTATTTCTGATGTTGAGAGAAGAGTTCTCGATATGAGGATAGAGAGGACTAACCTTTCCAAAGAACAACTTTACAACGAAAACTTCATGATTGCTTTTAGAAAAGCAAATCTTCCTATTTCCAAGGTTCATTTGATTTTCAGTAGATCAACGAAGAGGTTGATGCAGACAGATGAAAACGACAGTAAGGATCACAGTTATCTGATAGAAACGGTTAAGAATTGGCTGGTAAAATATCCGGGAATCCATGAGGTTGGGTCTGTATCTGAAATTGACTCTGATACTAAAGTGTCACATTGGCCGCACAGGAGTTATTTTGCGGCGCCGCTCTGGACTTTTAAGGGAATCAAAAGATTTATCAGCGAAGAACAGATGGGGAAAACCGCTAATTTTTGGGTTGTAGCTTACGACAGTAGAGATCCGGGAATTGTTTCTGAAATAGAAAAGCAAGTAAGTCCAAGTTATGGTGGAGCGGGTTCTTTTAAAGATTCTGTAAATAAAGATCAGATTTTTGTGTCGAATTACGATGTTGTTCTCAATAATGAAATCATCAGTTCTCCGATAATATTGTTGAACAAGAAAGGGAAATCGGAATTTGATTTGGAGAAAAGTTTGTTTTTATTCCTCGTTGACTTTCTTGATATTTCAGAATCTGTCAGAATGACATCTCAGCTCAAACAACAACAATACTTGGGATATGATATTCAGGACTTATTCTATTTTAACTTTGGCAGTCAGGAAAAGATAAATATGTTCTCTTCAAGTTTTGATTCTATAACAGAACCTGAAAAAAGAGAGTCCTTCATGAAGAAACTTGAAGGATTAGGTGTTGATTTGAACGATTCTGAGTCTATAAAGTTTGCAAAGACTCTTTCTATTTATCTTCGTGCCTTCCCGTCTAGCGATACGAATTCGCATTATAAGGTTTTCTACTCTGTTGTCAGCGTGCCTGCCGGGAAACCTCCTTATCCAGAGTCTCCAGTAATGAAAAACGAAGGATTGTTTAATGCTTACTTTGCATTGAATGAAGGTCCTGTTGAAAGCGGCGGAAGACTATTCTATCTGATTTCTTCGAAGTTTTGTTTTCCAAAATCTGTATTCAAGATATTCAATCCAGATCCAAAACTTGATCTGCATGAAATATTTGAGTTCAACAGTAAGAATGGAATGTTGTCAAAATATTGTTTTGTAGACAACGCTCCAAAAGACAAAGTTACAAATTTTGGTTATCAGAGTAAGGTAGTAACGCCATTTGTAGGTTCGATGAAGGATATTTTGGGAGACCGTATAACCGATAATAGATTTAACGAAAGGTTGAGTGTGAGAAGGTTGTCTGAATTCCCGTATGTTCTTGAGCGTTTGAAAGCTGCCTTCAAGAGAGAAGATGTAGAGTTAAAGGATGTTAACGTCATATTTGTTTATGATCCATACAACGCTAATACTCTTGGTGGTTATGACTGTAAAAGGATTAGAAACGAAGAAAACGTAAAACTTGTTGAAGAATACGCTGCATTTCCACTTCCTCTAATGATGTTCAATTTGGCAAATTCTAAAATTCAAAGGAGAGAAGACCTTTCTGGTACTATGATTCATGAAGGGAAACATTACCTGGACGATATGAGATTTGAAAAGAAAGAAGAGGCTATGAAAAAATCAGATCCAGATTCTGATGCAGCGACGTCGGAAGCGGCGTCTTTCTTTGATACAAGTTATAGTTTGGAACGAGATCAGAAAAAGAGATTTGAAAAATATCTGCGATCAAATCACGAGACATCTGCTTTTGCGGAAGATGCTTTAAATGTTCTCAGACACTACAGTTTGGAATATATCTATGCCAATTGGTTATTCCTTAAGACGAGAATAATTCATGAATATTTCAATCAACAGGAAAATTTGAATCATTATGCTCTACCGCAGAATTTGATGGAAGTATATTCGATAATATTGGAACAGGCTCTTGATCTGTACGAACAGGAAGAAAACGGAGAAAATCCAAAGACTAAATAATCGAAAGGAAAATTGCTATGAAAGATGGATCAACGTTGCTTGAAGTATTTGAGAAAGAGCAGAAAGACAGAATTGCTAATTTTGGATTTCCAGACTGGTTGAATTGTGAGTGTCAAGGGTGTAGGTTACCGCTTGGCACAGAAAGTATCATGTCTGTCGAAGTTCACTTCGAACCTATGTTTCTTGGAGACATTTCATTTAACTATTTCTGCAAAACTTGTTGTTCTGCATTTTCAAGATATTTGAAATGTGATATTAAAAACATTTCAGAGATTGCTGGAATTTTTGCCCTAAAAACTTGTCCAGCACCAATAGTTGACAACACGACTCTTTTTGATCCTGCTGAACATAACATTATTAAGAAAATTGTAAAGGAACAAAAGTCATGACTCCGAAAGAAAAGAAGTTGATTATAGATTTTCTAGAAGAATACTATGAGGAACTTTCTGGTCACGGATGTAATGATTGGGAATTTCCATCCGACTGGACAAAAAAAGAGAAACGTCAGTTTGTAAAAGAATTTCATGAATTTAATCGCTCTCCAGACGAATTCGATGAGGAAAATCTAATCTTAGGTGACTTTTGTGCGTTGTCGTTATTGATAAGTAAACTATCGAAAGAGATTTGACATGGTTGATATTGTCCTCGGGAACACTTATTCCCACCTTGTTGGCGAATTGAGTCCTTATGCTATTGAGCATATCAGGAATACTCTTTGTTTTCAAAAAATGGGGTATGAATATGTCGAGAGAGATGAAAACGATAAGAGGGAAGAGTGGGATGGGATAATCCGTTTGTGGAAACCGGGCGAACGTTTCATGACCGGACTTCTTAGACCACTTTGTCAGGCTCTTAAAGAAAGTTCTCATGAATTCAGGATTGTTGATCGTAGGAATAGAACTTACAACAATTTTCCTGAGCTGGAGTTTCGTAAACCTTCATGGTATGAAGAAAGAGAATACATGGATTTTACGGTTCAGAAGTCCATTGATATGACTAGAGGAATTATCAATATAGGAACTGGCGGTGGAAAAACAATGGTTGTCGCTAGAATTATCGGAGAATTGAAAGTTAAGCCGTTTATGTTTTATACCTTGACAAAGGATCTTTTGTATCAGGCGAAAGAGGTTCTACAAACTTGTCTTAACTGTGAGATTGGTCAGATAGGAGATGGGGTCGTTGATATCAAAGATATCAACGTTTGCACAAAAGATGCGGTTATTTACGCTCTTCATAAAAAAGATAAAGTTTTCGATATCAAGAAGTATAAATTTGATTCTTGTGATATTTGGAATGAAAAAGAATTGTTTGGAGATTCTGATTCCGAAAAGATTGTAAATCTTGTGAAAAATTGTAGGGGCGTATACGTCGATGAATCGCATCATGCAAGCTGCGCCACGATTAAAGACGTTATGCTGGCATCTGAGAATGCTTATTGGCGTTATGGTGGCACCGCCACTTATGCCAGGGAAGACGGAGAAGAATTGACCATTCAAGGGTTGTTCGGTAAGAAAATCGTAGATATTTCACTTTCTTATCTAATCAAGCATAACTGGTTGGTTCCTGCGACAGTTTTCTTCGTCCCTGTGACTTTTACAAATATGCCTTATAGGTCGTACCCTCAGATCTATAGTCATTGCGTTTCAAACAATGATGATGTCAACAAATCTGTTGCGGAAAACTCGCAGTATTTTGCTTCGCTTGGCAAGAGCAGTTTGATTTTAGTATCAAAGATTGTTCATGGGAAGAACATTCAGAAACTGATACCGGACGCTCTTTTCCTGACTGGAAAAGACTCTTCTAAAAAGCGTAATGCTGCCATTGATGCTATGAGAAAAGGAAAGAGGAAAATATTGATAGCCACTACTCTTGCTGATGAAGGTTTGGACATAAGAAATTTGGATGTTGTATTTATGGTAGGTGCAGGGGCTTCTGTAACAAGAGTCCCACAGAGGATTGGTCGTGTGGTCAGGAAATATCCTGGGAAGAGGTATGGGATAGCGATATACTATCATTATTGTGTGGAGTATTTGTATCAACATGGTTTGAAAGCAAAGAGACTGGTACGTCAGGAGCAGAGAATAAGCTCAAGACAAGCGTGTGATCTTGCTGATTTGAAAGATCAACTTATCAAGTTCATGAACCAGAATACGTCTTTGTTTTCCTGAAAAATAGTTTATGAAATTCGATCCTTCCATAAAGATTAGAGAAGTCTTTGATCTTAAAAATGGATTGTTTTCTGTCGTACAAAACAATCTTTTGACGGTTTATTTGTCTTTAAAAGGTATGAAAGGAACGGTTTCTTCAATTCTTCTAAACAGAGTTATTTCAGGAGTTTATTTTGAAGTTTCAAAGGAAGAGGCGAAAGATGGAACGATAGTATCTTCGAGAACTGGCACAATCTGGTCAGAACCCTCGACAGTTGATGATATAGTATGTGATATTTATCCATTTTTCGACAATGAGAAAACGTACAGGTCTACAAGGAATAATATTCAGAAAGTTTTGAACGAGATAATAGATCAAAGGTTCTTTTATAGATTTGGCAGAAACAATTTCTATGCTTATACTTATGAAAAGAATCTCGTTTCATGGAAGTATTTGTTTGACACAGAGAGTTTTGTCTATCCGCACACTCTTAAAAAGATGTTGAGTTCCGAGGCGGATTTGTGGGCTTTGTTTTTGAATAGTTCGAAGGACGGTGACGGTAAATTGGTTTTTACTCTGGATGAATTTTTTCATCATTTTGCCTTGTTTATAGACGGTATGATAGGCGAATTGCCCAAGACTGTAGGAGAAAAGTTTGTTCGGTTTGATAAGTCTGAGAAGTATGCTAGATTATTCCTGGACGAGTGTAGGAGCGTAGCCTCAACTCTTGGGGACTACGAGGGGTTCGTTGATGATGGGAGTTGTAAAATGGATAGGTTACCAGCTTCAATTTCTGAGAAGTTCAGCGATATCATTCCGGCAGATGAGCGCCCAGGTTATATACCGCCTCGGGCGGTATCTTCCAGAGGAGCAGTTTACAGAAGAAAGAAAAACTTGGAAAAGTTTTCTGAATCTTATGAACTTGAAGATAGAGCACTAAGAATTTGCGAGGAACCAACTCATTTGATGACGTATTTTGACAGAAGAGTTAAAGAAACTCTTGGTATTAGCCATAACTTAGTGATTTTTAAGAATGTATCTCTGGAAACAGAGGCGTGTTTAAAGATATTCGATGTTCTTGTTGAGAATAAAAACGGAGAGTCTTTTCTTAAAGACTGGATAAGATGGTATATAAGGAATCACAGGGACAATATTCTTGACGCTCGTAACAGTTTACTTCATGGTCTTTTAAAGTCTTATGATGTTTTTGTCAGATCTACAACGGCAAGTTCAGGTACTCCGCACAGCTCGATTTTCGACGAGATAAAAAAGGAATTCAAGGAATCAATAGATATTGAACGTCTTTGTAGGAAACATGGTGTTTTCGATGTATATAATTTCATTTTTGTTGCAGAAGGAGAATCTGAGGCGACGAAGCATTTTGATCATTTTTACGAGTATGTAAACAACTTAAGTTCAATTCAGAAAAAGGATTTGGTAATAGAAGTGATGAGATCTACATTCAACGAGAAGTTTATTGATTTAGGATATCTTTTTGATAAGGATCATAAGGTGGTGAAGAAGTTGCAGGAGTTGGCAGTTCAATTTGCCGCTAATATAAAAATATTGCCTGCTTCCATAATGGATCGTGAACATTATGATTTTAAGGAGAGAATCAAGTATGAGCACCTTAGAAGAACGTCAGCAAATAAATAAGACGGTAGATCAGATTGGCCAAATAGCCAATGTGAATTTCAGAGCTTCTCCGATGTCAAGCAGAGATATCGTAAACTTGATAGAGAAAAAGTTCAAGTATATTGTCCACAAATCTGAGGGTATAGCACAATTTTGTTTAAAAGACATAGCTAAATATTACGATAAGGGAGTTGTTATTTTCATTGATGGATGTCTTCCAGGAAAACACTCTTTTGATGGGGTTGACTACAGGGAGTTGTTTGGAATCAGAATGTCATATCTTTTATGTGCCAAAGTTTCACACAGTCAGTTTCTTACAGACGATTCTGTCGGGTCTGTTTTTACTCGTGTCGAGTTTGATGATTTTGTAGATAGCATATTTAATTTTGAAGAGTTTGGTCAGATCTACAGTAAGTTGGTTTCGGATCAAATCTTAATGTTGTCAAATGTTAATAATAGAACTTTTGAAAAGATGGTGAAGAAAACGATTCCCGCAAAAGATGGACAAGATCCTTCTGAAGTCCTTTTTCAAGAGTTACCGGAAAGAATAGCGAAAATATCTTCGGCAATAGATCGTCTTATAGATTCCAGAATAAGATTGAACAGACCGACAATAATAACAGTTTTTGACGATTTTGATAATGTATTCATCGGCAAGGATGGAAAAGATAACACAGTCGGTAAATGCATGGGCAATACTCTTAATCGGATTTCTTCTCTTGTAACCGAGCCAAAGGATGTTAATGATTTCTCGGAAGAGATTTGCTTGAGAGGTTGTTGCAGATTGTGCCTTGCTTACACAAAAGAATATTCAAAGTTTGGTTCTGATTCATTTTCAAAGGACGATTTCCTTAAAAGTCTAAAGAAACATGAAGTTACTGGAGATTTTACCACCTTCTTTTCAAGTTTAGAAAGTTCTTGTAAGGAGATTGGAAACATAAGATCTGAAGATGTTTTTTGGGGGTTGAAAAATGATTTTGAGGTTGTGGTAGAAAAGTCTCCAAAAGCAGGTCAGAATTTCTTCGACTCTATATCTCTTTATCCTAAGATGTGGTGCGTTCTAAAGGGAATTCAAAATGGTTAAAACAAATTCTGGATTTAAAGAAGTTCTCGGCTCGGAGTTAACTCATAGAGAAAAAGTTCTTCCGAACGATAACGTAAAAAGTATGGCAATGACTGAAGAGGGTCAATTTCTATCATTGCTTCTTCATAAAGAAGAACTGGTCGATGACGTTATTGGAAATTCGATGATTGACATCGATTACTTTTACATTGAAAGGAATGGGTTGTTGTTTGGTTTAATCCTGCTGGCCTATCAAAGGTATGGAGGGCTTTTGACAGAAGATGCTTTGG
>Ga0315284_10000665_pt1 | contig 47036 bp, 35 predicted proteins | sample YL17G09_16_MG_FD_203696 | JGI IMG/M metagenome (GOLD analysis project Ga0315284, IMG submission 203696) | Sediment microbial communities from Yellowstone Lake, YNP, Wyoming, USA - YL17G09_16 | ecosystem: Environmental > Aquatic > Freshwater > Lake > Sediment | place: USA: Wyoming | collected...
CTACGATTTTCTCCCAAATAACAGCTATCCAAGCGCTCTATTTAAGGGCGCACAAACAGGAGCCGCTTATGTGGGTTTCGCTAATTTCAGCAATAATGATGGCATTCCTTGTCGTGTTGAGCGCGAGCAGATGGGGCGCTATCGGCGTAGCTGTCTCATACTGCGCTGTTGTCATGTTCTTTATGCTTCCCTGCGTATCATATATATTCTTCAGCTGCAGGGGCAAGTGGCACGCGGATGAGCAAATAGACATAAATATGATCCAGAGTGAGGGTATTTAAGATATATTCAGTTATGTTCAGTTGAATAAGGAGAAATTTTCCAAGAATATATGGGAGGAGGATTGAAATGAAATGGAGCATTAAGGAAGTCGAAACTGATTTAGACACGAGATTTGTGCCTTATAACTGGCGCAGCGTATCAACACTTAGCGGAGTTTGCCATCTGACGAGATATAAATATGTATTAAGGGAGATCTTTAAGTACAAAAAAAGAAAATGGAGGCTCTTGGATTTTGGTTGTGGCAGCGGATATGGCACTGCAATGTTTGCAAAATATTGCCAAAAAGCATACGGATTGGATAGATCAAAGATTGCAATTGAATATGCAGCGCATAAATATGGAGAAGACAACCTTGTATTTATTAGCGGAAACGCATTAAATAGGGAGACGCTCAGAAAGTTAGGCAAGCAGAAATTTGACCTGATAGTTTCATTTGACGTAATTGAACATATAAAGGACTATAAAAAGTATATTAAAAACGCGTATTATCTGTTGGCAAAAAATGGAAGATTGATTATTGAGACCCCAAACAGATTAATTGGCGAAAAATATCATCAAAAGATGAATGAGTATCATATAAAGGAATTCTCACCGGCAGAACTGAAACATGCACTTAAAAGGAAATTCAGATATGTGAAATTGATCGGCCAGAACATAAGGCCCGGATTAAAGGATATTGTTTTGAAAAGGCATGCAGCCACCTCAAATATCAATTTATTTTTGAAGGTAGTTAGAAAAATATTAGAAACATTGCACATACCATCCCCGCTCAGGGCATATCTGAGCGAAAATGATGTTGTTTTTAATGATAAGAACATTAATTCATGTATTGGAACAATGGCGATAGCAAGAAAATGAACCAAAAAGTATCAATAATTATTCTTAACTGGAACGGCTATAGGGACACTGCCGAGTGCCTGGAGTCATTAAAAAAGATCAAATATTCTAACCATAATATCATTGTTGTTGATAATGGCTCAACGGATGGCTCGCCGGAAAAGATCGAACGCGAGCATCCGGAAGTTCGGCTTATCCGGAATAAGGATAATCTGGGCTTTGCGGAAGGCAATAATGTGGGGATAAGGGCTGCTTTAGCTGACAATGCCGATCATGTTCTTTTATTGAATAATGACACTATTGTTGATGAGAACTTTCTGGCCGAACTTGTTGGCGCCGCGGAGAACCATCCTCAATATTCAATATTCGGCCCTAAAATATTTTATTACGCCGACCCGACCAGGATCTGGTTTGCCGGCGGGATGCTGAGCGGATGGACGGGAAGGCCTTATATGCTGGGAAAGGATCAAAAGGATGGCGAAAATTACTCGCAGACAAAAGAAGTCGATTTTATCACCGGTTGCGCGATGATGGTCAGGAGAGATGTTCTTGAGAACGTGGGATCGCTGGATGCCGATTATTTCAATAATGTTGAAGATGTGGATTTTTGTCTGAGGGCAAGCTCTAAAGGCTACAGGTCTTTCTATGTTCCCGCCTCGGTCGTATATCATAAAGTGTCTTCAGCGATGGGGGGCATATTCACGCCATTCCATATCTATTATCAGACAAGGAACATACTGCTGTTCAATAAGAAACAGGGAATTGCGCGTCTATTTTATCTGCCAAGCATATGGTTTTCGTTTGGAAGAAGGGTCATTTATTTTGCTTTGACCGGAAGATTTGGCTGCATTCCCGCTTTAATATTAGGAATTTATGACCACATAAAGAGAAATTACGGTAAAGGAAGAAACTTTTTGAAAAAATGATAAATATAATATTAGCAGGATTACTATCGATAATTGTTATTACTGTATATTCTGTTGAGAACAGAAAGAGAGGGCTTGATCTTTTCTCCCCTTATTCCGTATTCCTTGTAATGTTTTTTTTCTATTTTCCGTTCAAAGCCTTCGATATCATTTTCTTCGGTAAATATGACGAAGCGACATTAACCATGGCCTTGATATATATTATCATCGGCTTGTTCAGTTTTTTTATGGGGTATTATTTGAAGATCGGGACAATGCTGGGCAAGATGATAAAGCCCATGCCTGACGATCTCAGCAGAAGCAAAACGCTTGTTATCTCGGTCATCATGGCCGCTTTCGGGGTATCGCTGTATTTTTTGATCCTTAAGATGGCCGATTTCGGCGGCATCATCGGGGCATATACCAATATGTGGAGGTTCCGCCGTATCGCTTTTTCACAGGGCATGGGTTATTTCACGCTCATGATGCACCTTTTTCTGAATATCCCATTAACGGTTTGGTTCATTTATCTTATCAAGCAGGAAAAATCCAGGAAGTCAGTTTGGCTTTTGTTCAGCTTTTATTTGGTTATGATGAGTTTGATCCTATTTTCTTTTGGGGCAAGAGGCATGGTTGTAGGGGTTTTCCTGTCTTTGATCATTTGCTATCAATACTTGAAGAGGAGCATCTCATTTAAGTATTTAGCGGTCATAGCAGTGTTCTTGATCCTCTTGATAGGCTTTGCCACCGCATTCAGAGGCGTGGCCATGGGAGGGATATCTATCGGTGAGGTAGTAACAGCATCGGCAGGCCTCCCTGCGCAGGAATATTTAAACATTTTGATCAGTCGCCTGGATGTCTTATCTTTTTTTATGACCATATTGCAAGATTTCCCGACCCAGGGAATGGACTTTCAATATGGAAGAACGCTTTTAAATATTTTTGTGCAGCCTATCCCGCGTTTTTTGTTTCAGGAAAAACCCTGTCTTATCGGAGATATTTTTACGCAGCAGTTCTATCCCGAATCTGTTGGGTGGGTATCTCTGGACCCGTCCATATTTGGGGAAATGTACATGAATTTTCATGTCGCGGGGATAGTAATAGGCCTGTACTTGCTCGGGATCATCTGCAGGCTCTCCCAGGTTTATTTGGAGAAAAACCAGAAGAACAGGGGAGTGATCTTGTTCTATGCCCAGATCTTCGGTTTTCCCGCATCTTTTTTAGCGGCAGGGTTCAACAGCGGCGCAATGATAAGTTTTGTTTTTTGCCTGGTGGTTGTCCTTGCCTATTTGAACCTGATCAGGTACCGTGAGGTAAAGCAAGCATGAAAATATTATTTATCTGCCCTTATACGCCATTCCCTCTAACTGACGGCGGAAAAACCAGGGTTTTTAATATAATTAAAAGGCTTTCTTTAAAGCATGATATTTCTCTTATATGCTATATAAAAAGCGAAAAGGATCGAGCAGGCATACCCGAATTAAGCAAATATTGCGAAAAAGTGATCCCTGTCTTGCGCAGGCCGGCTTGGTCTCCTGTAAATCTGATGATCACTCTTTTTACGCGTTACCCGTTTAGTTATGTTGTTAACGGCTTCTCCAAAGCAATGGAAAAGTTCATATTACAGGAACTGGAAGCTGAAAAATATGATCTGATACATGTCGAAAATTATTTCATGTCACATCCCGTGATCAGGGCATTAAAAAGGCATGAACTTCGCATCCCTAAATTATTGGCCGTACAGAACATCGAATGCCTCGTCTATGAAAGATATTCCAATGTTGAATGGAACATCATAAAGAAAATATTGCTTTTTATTGATGCCAGGAAAACAAAAAAAATAGAGAGGGGATCCTGGGGTTATTATGATTTATGCATCTTTGCTTCGGCAATAGATATGGGGCACTTCAAACGATATTATCCATATACTAAAAGCGCTGTGATCGGTAACGGAGTTGACGTTGATTTTTATAAACCGTCGGGCGTCAGCGCTGATGAATGCTCGATGGCATTTCTCGGGAACTTCAGGTATATCGCCAATGTTGATGCGATCAATTATTTCATGCGCGATATCATGCCGCTGGTTGTTAAAAAGAATGCGAACGCCAGGTTATGTATCATTGGAAATGACCCTTTAAATAAAGTCTCAAAACTGCGGAGCTCCAGCATATCTGTCACGGGTTATGTTGGGGATGTAAGGGAGGAGCTTAAACGCGCCCAGGTGTTCATAGCGCCCATAAGGATAGGCTCGGGTACAAAATTGAAGATACTTGAGGCAATGGCCATGGGCATGCCGGTAGTTGGGACAACTGTCGCTTTTGAGGGCCTTGACGTTAAGGACGGCACAGATGCCTTTATTGAGGATGACCCGAAGAGGTTTGCCGGAAGAGTAGTTGACCTTTTAGCGGATCCCTCATTAAGGCGCAAGATCGGCACAAATGCAAGGCGTGTGGTCGAATCAAAATATGATTGGAATAACATAGTCATCAAGCTAAATGAATATTATAATGAGCTGATATGTCGGACTTAGCGATCTCTATTGTTTCGACAAATGAAAAAGAAATGCTGGCAAAATGCCTGTTGTTTATTTATGAGCATGTCAAAGATATCAATTTTGATATATATGTTACGGATAATGTGAACAATGTTTCGGATCATATTAAGAATAAATATCCAAAAGTAAAATTGATCATAAATAAAGAACGAAAAGGATTTTCCGAGAACCATAATGCTGTTATCCGTGAAAGTTCCGGTAAATATGTGTTGATAATGAATCCTGACGTTTTCATTACGGAAGGTTTCGTAGAGAGTTTGATCGCAACACTGGAGCGGGACCCAAGAACAGGTTGCGTGATGGGAAAACTGCTTTTTGGCGAAGCAGGCTCGGGAAAGAAGATATTCGATTCAGCGGGGGGCATGATCTTCAGGGACAGGCGCACCGCCGACAGGGGGCAGGGATCGGAAGATAGTGGCCAATATGACCGTGCTGAAGAAGTGTTTTACGGGAGCGGATCGGCGATGCTCTGCAGGCGGGAAATGCTGGAAGACATCAAATTATTCGGCGAATATTTTGATGAATCATTTTATTTATATAAAGAAGAGCTCGATCTCTGCTGGAGGGCGAGACTCAGGGGGTGGAGGGTCATGTATAACCCGGAAGCGGTCGCTTATCATTTAAGAGGATGGGGGAAGGCGACAAAAAGAGAGAAGGTCCCCGCGTTCATCCGCCGTCATTCATACAAGAATAGATATTTGATGATATTAAAGGATGATCATGCGATCAACATATTGAAAGACCTTCCTTTTATTCTCTGGCATGAAATAAAGGCATTGGCCTACATGATCTTCAGGGAGCCCCATTTGTTCCTGGCATGGCCGCGGATATTCAGGTTGCTCCCGTTCACCTTAAGGAAAAGGCGGGAGATCATGAAAAGGGCTGTTGTCGGGCCAGAGGAGATAAGGAAATGGTTTATTTAAAGGAGAAGTAAATGAACAGAAAACATCTGATAATATTAATGTTCATTATTTTGATCGCCTCGGCTATCAGGTTTCATGATCCCACTTTCCGAAGCATATGGGGCGATGAGGCGCATAGTATATATCGGGCAATTGAGTATTCTCAATCCGGCATCCAGGCCGCGACCGCGAACATTTTGAAGGATTCGCATCTGCCCGCGTACTTTTTATTGTTGTCCATATGGATCAAAGGTTTCGGGATCGGGGAATATTCCCTCAGGCTGCTCTCGATCGTTATCGGGATACTCACAGTCGCGGTTTTTTACATTTTTGCCAGGGAATTGTTCGAGGAGAGAACCGCGCTCGTAAGCGCATTTCTGCTGGCTATTTCTCCATTGGCGGTCATGCATTCGCAAGAATTGAGAATGTACGGTTTAATGCTGTTCTTTACCATCCTGTCCTCATATTATTTCTGGAGGCTTTTGTCGGGAAGAAAGGATATTTTGAGTATTATCGGGTATATTATATTTACCATCCTGTTAATGCTTACACAAATATATGCCATTCTTGTTATAGCCGCTCAATTTATAATGCTGTTGATCGAGTATTGTAAGGAACGGCAGCTATCACGCGGCCTGTATATATTATTAGCGCAGGTATTCATAGCGGCGATAGTATCTCCGTTCTATTTGAAAATATTATTGGCGGGCCTGCCATCAGCGGTTTCGGGAGGAGGGGATATGGCCTTTTCCGTGTTCCCTTCCTATATAAAGCCGTTCCTTTTCTTCTTTGTGCTGACGCTTGGAGAGACCGTGGCTCCATGGAACATCCCCGTGGTGGTCCCCTCTATAGCGATCTTCGGGCATCTTTTTCTCAGGAGCTTTAAACGGCTCTCGGACAAAAAGATCGTTTTTCTACTGGTCCAGTGTTTGTTCCCCGTGCTTTTTGCCGCCATATTCCTCAGGCCGACGATGCCTAAATACCTTATTACTGCTCTGCCTTTTTATCTGCTGCTCATCGGCTGCTCAATATCCACGATCCCGTCAAGAGCGGGGAGGTACTGCCTTATTACGGCCATAACTGTATTACAGTTCTGCTCGGTCTATAATTATTTTAATCTGAAGGAATATCATAATTCAAATCAGATCGAGCCGTGGAGAAAAGTATCAATTATCATTATCAGCGATTATCATAAGGGGGACATCATCATCACAAGCTATCGCTACATAGTATATCAGATACTCAATTATTATCTGAACATCTCAAGGGGTGGTGATTACTCCCTGTGCAGCATGCAAAATGCAGGGAGTGAGATAGTCCCGGTCCCGGAAAAGATCCTTGAGAATAAAAGGATATGGCTTGTGACGCATATCATAGATGATCGCGTTTTCCCCGCGGACTATATCCCAAAATTAAAAGCGCGGATAAACAAGGGATATAAGCTGTTGCGGGATGATAGATTTATCCCGTATGAAGAAACCCTGGTCTCCAAAGTGCCCATCAATCGGCATAAGACCGGCTCTGCGCGGATAGACTTACGCCTGTATGGACACAAGCAATAGCTTTATGTTCATCAGTAAATTATAATAAGAATTATATGTTTACATTACGCACTAAACTTTCAATGATAAAGGCGGTTTTGACTAAAAATTCCCCGTTCTATGTGCAATTTTATGTTTCTAAATTCTGCCATATGAATTGTAAAATGTGTAACATAGTAGAGGCCAACGCGGATGTTGAGCCGTTCAGGACAGAAGACATTGAAAAAATAGCGGATAATCTTGTGAAGATCGGTGCCGGTGTTGTTTTATTGACCGGCGGGGAGCCATTTTTAAGGCCCGATATTGATGAGATCGTTCGCGTTCTCAGGTCAAAAGGGCTGGACGTAAGGCTGCAGACTGCCGGGCTTATTTCAAAGAAAGATAATATAAGAAAGTGCGTGGAGAACGGAGCGAGAGACATAAATGTCAGCCTGGATTCGCTTGATGAGGGATTATCAGATTATATAAATGGTTCAAGTGGCTCCTGGAGGGACGCAATAAGAACAATATCCTATATATCCAGGGTATTTCCCAGGAAGGATTCAATTTGTGCCATTGGCTGCGTTCTTTCAAATTACAATTTAGACGAAATTGACGCGATCCTCGATTTCGCGACACGGATCGGATGGTGGCTTTCTCTGGTCCCTGTCCATATAACAGAGCCTTCTAACCCCATGAACTTCAGGGGGTACGATGAATATTTTAAGATAAAAGAAAGAGATTTTCCAAAAGTTAAAGCTTTAATTGAAAGGTTAAAGCAAAAGAAAAGACAGGGTCATACTCTGTTTGATTCGGATTCTTATTTAGATTCCGTTTATCATTTTATCAAGACAGGAAAGCCAAATTGGAGATATAAGGGAATTTGTGATACGCCGAACCTGTATTTTGCGATACTTCCGGATGGAAGGTTTGCTCCGTGCTGTGATCACAGGTTAAATGAGGACATTTATTTATATGATAAGGATTTTCCGGGAATATTCAGGTCCGGGAGCTTCAGGGAGAAAGTAAGATCAGTCGCTAAAAATTGCCCGGGATGTAATTTCGGCAGTTTTCCTGAGATGTCCCTTTCCGCCAGGTCTTTCTCCACGATAATGGAACGGATCTTGCTGCAGTTCAGGGCTCAAAAAAAAGGGATAAAGCCCATGGAAGAGGGCGAAATATTCGCGTTGATAAACGATATCAGGTCAAGGTATGATGTTTACAGGACAAAGAGGGCATTCCCAATGAGGGATAAAAAGCTGCAAGGAGCATAGAATGGCAAGATCGACTTTCTCGGCTATTTTAAAACAGGCCGGAAAATACAAGAAGATAGGTTACGGCGGAGTAGGGAGCGTTCTTAAACACTCATTATACCCGTTGAAATATCTTAAAAGTGTACTGCCTTCCACGGGCAGAATATTGGATCTGGGTTGCGGCGAGGGGATGCTCGCGAACCTGCTTGCCAGCGAGCTGAAGGGCGTTGAATTTCACGGCGTTGACCTTGACAAGACAAAGATCGAAAACGCGAAGCGCGTCGCGCAGTCCAACGCGGCATTTACCGCGGGCGATATAAATGATCTCGATTTCAGCAATGCTTCAGCCGTCATATTCAATGATGTCCTTCACCATAATCCGGATGAAGGGCAGATAAAACTGCTTGGATCGGCCAATAAATTCCTGGATGAAGATGGCTTGCTTGTCCTCAAGGAAGTTGATTCAAAGGATCGTCTGGATGTTTTTTGGACGAATTTCTGGGATAAAAAATTATACCCGAACGATAAGTTGAACTTTCATAATGTAGAAGAATGGGAGCGTATCCTGCGAAAAGCCGGATTCAGGGTCATCGGGACATACAGGAACAGGCATTTCTGGCCGGCCTCAAGAACGATAATTATCGCTACCAAAAAACCTAAACTGGAAAGAATAGCGCCGACAGATTCAAAAGTTCAAGGGCCCCCGAGGCTGAATGTTCTTTTAACCGGAGCAAGCGGCTTTATCGGCGAGCATCTTGCCAGAGAGATATTATTAAATGGCATTGATGGGGAAAAAGTGTCTTTATCGGTGATCGCGAGGGATCCCGGCAAATTGGCTTCTGATATCAGGGGTTTTGAAAACGTAAAAATAATCACTGAAGACCTGACTGATATTGGCGAAAGATCGGTTATCTTTGATGAGTATGACTATGTTTTTCATCTTGCCTCCAGGGTGGCATTTTTTTCTGGGAAGGAAATACTTGAAGAAAATGTGGGACCGACAAGGAATCTGCTGAAAGCTCTTCCTGGAAAGAAGCTAAAAAGATTCATATTTACAAGCACTATGGGGGCGTTCGATAGATCAAAGAATAATCCCTGTAAAACGCCTCTCGACGAAAGTTCATGCCCGCATCCTGTTTCATTTTACGGCAAAAGCAAGCTGGAGAGCGAGAAAGTTGTTAAGGATTCCGGCTTGCCTTATACGATAATCCGGGTTCCCTGGTGTTATGGGCCGGGCATGTCAATAACGCATCATGTGCGAGTATTGTTCGAGAAGGTCATGAAAGGCGGAATATTGTTCAAGCTCAATTGGCCCGGCAGAGTAAGCATGATCGAAGTCCGTGATCTCTCAAAAATACTATGTGAGATCGCCTTAAATCCAAAAGCTCAGGATCAGGAGTTTTTCGTTTCCGACGGCAAACCAATTCGATTTGGGGAACTTTTCGCCGAAATGGGCCGTATGGCCGGTAAAAGGGCCGGGTTTATCAATATCCCGGCAGTGATCTGGTGGTTCGCGAAACTGTTAAGGGTTTTTGCCCCTTTCCAGTTAAAGAGCTTGTACATGGATGTTCTTTCCGTGTCAAACGCGAAATTGACAGGTATTGGTCAGAGTATCGCGGAAAGAAGCCCCGATTTTCTTCTTCCTTTGGGCAGGTATATCAATGAGCAAAGATCCCCTTCCCGTTTCAGATCAAAGGTTTTTATAACGGGCGCCGCCAGCGGCATTGGCAGAGCTCTATCAAAAAGGTTTTATTTTTCAGGGTATTCAATGTTATTACTCGATAAGAACCAAAAAGAATTGACGGATTTAGCGCGTGAATTACGCTCAGAATATAAGGCAGTTGATCTGGCCGATCAGGGATCGTTGAATTCATTGTGCGGCGAACTGCCGAATAAAAACATAGAAATTGTTGTCAATAACGCTGGTGTCGGTTCAAGAGCAAATTTTTGTTCAATGGATAAAAAAGCATTGGAGAACATGATAAAAGTTAATTGTATGGCTCCCGTTCTGATAAACCGCGCGCTTCTGCCAAGATTCAATGAAATGAAACATGGAACGGTGATAAATATCGCCTCTTCCTCAGCATTTCAACCTCTACCTTATATGGCGGTATATTCCGCCTCAAAAGCTTTTATGATGAATTTTTCCGAAGCAATAAGCGCTGAATCAATGTGCGGCAAAGACAGCGGAGTTGAAATAATCACAATTTCCCCATCGGGTACCGCGACAAATTTTCAGGTTTCTTCCGGGGTTAAAAAACTTGAAGGGGAAAAACTGTTAAGCCCCGATCGCGTCGCGGCAGAAATAGTGGCAGCCATCGGGAAGGGCAGCAGGAGCGTAATTATCGGAACGAGGGGGAAAGTAATGTCTTTGATATCAAGGATATTGCCTAAGAAATTACAATTAAAGCTTTGGTCAAAGTTAATGAGTCAAATGAGGTAGTTCAGGATTTCGCGAACTGGAGGCTTGCTTATGAAAAATAAAGAGACCCTTGAGATTATTATCCCGGTTTTTAACGAAGAGGACTGTCTTGGCGAGTTAATGAAGAGGCTTGTCGCGTTAAAAGAAAAGATGAACTATCTCGATCTAAATATTATTTTTGCCGATGACGGATCAAGCGACCGGTCCCAGGCGATCTTGGACGATTTCGCGGACAAATACGATTTTGTCAGGGTCATATCGCTCAGCAGGAACTTCGGCCATCAGATCGCGATCACTTCCGGGCTGGATCATGCGGATGCTGATTATGCGGTTGTCCTGGATGCTGACCTGCAAGATCCGCCGGAGTTGATCGAGGATATGTATAAGAAAGCCAAAGAGGGCTATGATGTCGTGTATGCAAAACGTTTATCCCGTAAAGGGGAAACATTCTTTAAGAAATTCACGGCGGCATTGTTCTACAGGTTCATAAGTATAATGTGCGACGTGGAAATCCCGGCGGATACGGGAGATTTCAGATTGATCTCGAAGCGGGCGTTGAAAGCTTTGAACAGTTTACGGGAAAGGCACAGGTTCATCAGGGGGATGGTGCCCTGGACTGGTTTTAAAAGCGCGCCCATATATTATCACAGGGATGAGAGATACGGCGGCAGGACGAAATACTCTTTGCGAAAAATGATCAGGTTCGCCTTCGATTCGATATTTTCTTTTTCGAATATCCCGCTTAAGATCGCTAATTATATCGGCATAATGATAATTGTATTGGGCGTGTTAATGGGCATGTTCCTTCTATATTTGAGATTATTCACCAGATATACCGTGCCCGGCATCACGTCCGTGATCCTCGCGATAATAATCATGGGCGGCATACAGATCCTGATGCTGGGAATTCTCGGGGAATATGTAGGCCGAATTTTCGAGCAATCGAAACAAAGGCCGCTATACATAATATTCAACAAAAAAAACTTCAAAGAGGGCGCTTAGTGGGGCAGGAAGACGTTCTGATCAGGGAAGAAAAATTCCACGACAAATGGGCGGAATCGATCAATATTGACGATATAATGGTCGCTGAATCTTTTGAGGCGTGTACCGCCCCGGAGAACAGATTGATCCTGCAAAGACTCGGGGACATAAAAGGTAAAAATATTTTGGAGCTGGGGAGCGGGCTGGGGGAGGCCTCCGTATATTTCGCTAAGCTTGGAGCAAGGGTTACCGCGACAGACCTGTCCAGCGGCATGTTGAAAACAGTTAAAAAGCTCGCGGAAAAACACAGGGTCGAGCTTGAAGCCGTTCAATGTTCTTCGCATCATTTGCCTTTTAAGGACGATTCGTTTGACATTGTTTACGCGGCAAATTTGCTGCATCATGTTGATATAGAGAGCACTTTGATCGAAGTAAGAAGGGTCTTGAAAAATAATGGGATCTTTGTTTCATGGGATCCTCTCGGGCACAACCCAATAATAAATATATATCGAAGAATGGCCTCCAGGGTCAGGACCGAAGATGAACACCCGATTATGATGAGAGATTTGAAGCTGTTCAGAAAATATTATTCGAAGGTCGAATTGGAAACAACCTGGTTCTTTCCGTTATTGATATTTATTAAGTTTTACCTTATTGACAGGATACATCCAAATAACGAGCGGTATTGGAAAAAAATATTGCTCGAACACAGGGAATTGGAGAAAATGTACAATTTTCTGGAATATTTAGACAAGGGCTTTTTGAGAATATTCCCATTTTTCAGAAAATATTGCTGGAACATCGTAATATTCAGCTCAAAATGATGAAAGGCCTTTAAGCACGTAAAAGGTAAATTCGATAATATTATATTATGGCAAAACCGGTCATTAAAATACCTCTAATCATAGTTTTATTTATTATAAATATAATAATATTTTGGAATGTTTTCCCTTCATTTATTTATGTCGACGAGTTTGAGCTGCTTTATTCGCAGAGATTTGTCGGGTTGCAGGAATTAGGTTACAGGGTATTCGTTTCTTCCAGCAATTATTTGTTCCGGCCCATATATTATTTTATTTTTGGGATATATTATAAGATATTTCAATTCAACTTATCTATTTGCTATATCATTATTTTTATGGCCCATTTAGCGGCAGCGTGGCTCGTATATAAGTTTTTATTGAAAGTAGGAAAGTCTGCTTCATTTTCTGCGATCGGCTCGATATTGTTCCTGACTTATTGTGGCACATGGGAAGCCGTCGGCTCAATAGGCGGGATCCTTTACCCTGTTGTGACCATTTTTATGCTGTCAGCCTTCATGTCTTATCTTGACAATAAGCTTGCGCTAACTTTGATTTTTTTTACGTTAGCATTATTCACACATCAGGCCTCGATCGTGTTATTGCCATTGGTCGTATTCTATGAAATCCTGATGAACAAAAAAAGAATCGATCTGCGATTAATGAAGGACGTTTCCGGGATTGCAATCGTAAGCTTAATATACCTGTTGTTTTATCTGATAATGAAAATATTTTCTCCCGCATTTGTGCTCGGGGGTCGATATGTTTTAGGCCCACATTTCATCCTGAACGGGCTCTCTTATATGAGCACACTTATTATCCCGGTAATAACCAGCTATTCAATGAGTTCTATTATTCCGAGGTGGGGCATGGGCATTATCAATATGCTTCAAATCCTATTGATGCTGGTGATCCCGCTTGTTTGTGTTTATATTTTCTGGCGCGGACAGGCTATCATTAAATTCTTCCTGGCATGGATAATCTTAACGCTGCTGCCATTTTCATTTTTTATCTTACCTCCGGTATCGCGTTATTTGTACGTTGCGTCAGTAGGATTTGTTTCTATCGTAGCTTTTTATATTGATCGCCTGATCAACGATCAAAAATATCGAAGGATCGGGATCATATTATTTATGCTGATATTCGTCGCGAACCTGGGGGGTATGGTCGTTTACCAGAAACTGTTCTATAACAAGAAAGAACTAAGAAGGCAGATTTTAAATCAGATATTGTCAAAAGCGCCAAAAATTAAATCCGGTTCCAGGCTTATTTTTATCGACCTCCCGATAAGGGAAGATGAGGTCAAAGGGATGATATTTCTCTGGTATAAAAACGACAAATATGACATAAGAACAATAAATGCGAACAACTTCAATTACAGGAAGACGTATAATATCGGAACGGATTATGGCCCCGGCTATATTTTTGTATATGACTGCGTGAAAAAGTCGTTAATCCTTGTTAAAAGTCCCAATTGATTATCCCTTCTGTTGGCAGTAAAATCATAAGGTTTACTTTATGGTAAAGGATTGTTTTTATGAAATATAATAAACGAACAGTTATGGTGACCGGCGGCGCGGGATATATCGGCTCTGTCCTCGTGAGGGAGCTTTTGCGAGGGGGTTACAGGGTCAAGGTTTTTGACAAGCTTTACTTTGGCAGAGAACCGCTCGCGGATCTTGAGAAAAAGATCGAATTGATACAGGGTGATGTCCGTCAGTTCCCCGCAAGCGTGTTAAAAGGGGTATATGCCGTAATTCACATGGGATCACTCTCAAACGATCCTACGGCGGATTTTGACCCAAAGGCGAACCATGAGATCAATTGCATCGGCACCGTAAGGGTGGCGGAAGCCTGTAAAAAAGCGGGAGTTAAAAGAATGACGCTGGCTTCTTCCGCGGCGGTTTATGGATTCCATGTTGACAGCATCGCTGATGAGAAATTCAGGACAAATCCCCAGTCGGAATACGCGCAGTCAAAACTGGATGCGGAAAAAGCATTGTTAAAACTTGCCGGCAAGAACTTCTGTCCGGTGATACTGCGGCAGGCCACGGTGTACGGCTTCTCAAAACGCATGAGGTGGGACCTCGTTGTCAACACCATGACAAAGGACGCATTCAGCAAGAACAAGATATTCGTTTACTGCGCCGGGGATTCATGGCGGCCGCTTGTTTCTGCTCTTGATGTTGCCCGCGCACACATTGAATGCATTGAAGCGCCCGAATCAAAGGTAAAAGGGGAGATATTCAATGTTGTTTACAAGAACTTCAGGATACTCGAACTCGCACACTGGATAAAGGACGCGCTTAAGGAAAAACTAAGGAATGTGGATATTGAGGTGCAGTTCGGTACCGTGGAATCAAGGAGCTACAGGATATCCGGCGATAAGATCAAGGATGCGCTTGGATTCGAGCCAAAATTAAGCGTTGAAGCTGCCGCGAGGGAGATACTATCCGTTCTCCAGAAAGGGAAATACAACGATTTTTCCAATCCTATTTATTACAATATCAACTGGATGAAACAACTGGTGGAAATGGAAGAAAAGCTAAAGACTATTGGGAAGGTGTTTTAGCCTCACCCCTGCACCCCTCTCCATTCTATGGAGAGGGGGAATGGACGGCCAAAGTTATATGAAGGGACATAATAGGTATCGCAATTTATTGGCAGCAAGGAAATTGAGGTCAAGCATGACTCCAAGCGAAAAACTACTATGGACATATTTGAAAGACAGAGGCCTGTGTAAGCATAAATTCAGGCGGCAGTTCCCGATCGATGGCTTTGTTCTTGATTTTTATTGTCCCACACAAAAACTTGGGATCGAGCTTGACGGCAGTGTCCATGATAATAAGAAAGAACAAGATACAGCGAGGCAAGCGATAATCGAAGATAAAGGTGTTAAGATTTTAAGATTCACTAATAAAGACGTAGAAAATAATATTGAAAACGTGTTAAGAAAGATCAAGCAAAATATCTCCCCTCTACACGAAGTGGAGAGGGGTGCCCCGAGCTTGACGAGGGGCGGGGTGAGGACATGAAGATCCTCCTTATAGGCGCGGATGGCCAGCTCGGGACCGATATCCAGAAGGTCATCGACAAGTCCGACTTGATACCGCTCACGATCTCCGATATCGATATCACTAAAAAAGAACAGGCATTATCAGTAATAAAAAGGCATTCGCCGGATGTGGTCATCAATACTTCCGCGTATCACAAGGTTGACGAATGTGAGGATAATGACCAGGCGGCTTTCGCGGTGAACGCGATCGGAGTAAAGAATCTCTGTCTAGCATGCAGGGAGATGGACGCTACTCTTGTTCACATCAGTACCGACTATGTCTTTGACGGCAAGAAAGGCAGGCCATATGTTGAAACCGATTGCCCGAACCCCGGTACGGTCTATGGTATTTCAAAACTCGCGGGCGAACAATATTTGAGATATATGCTTAAAAAGCACTTTTTGATAAGGACCTGCGGTTTGTTCGGGGTGGCCGGCTGTCTCGGCAAGGGCGGGGGGAATTTCGTGGAATCGATGTTAAAGCTTGCCAAAGAAAAACCCGTGATAAGGGTAGTGACGGACCAGATAGTGGGGCCCACATATACGCTGGACCTGGCCGGGAAGATCGATCAATTGATAAGGACGCAGCATTACGGCCTTTACCATATCACGAATAAAGGGCAGTGCAGCTGGTATGAATTCGCGAAAAAGATCTTCGAGATCACCGGAACAAAGGTCAAGCTTGAAAAAGCGACCACCGGTGAATTCAAGTCAAAGGCAATGAGGCCTGCTTATTCTGTCCTGGGTCACGACAAACTCAAGAAGATCGGGCTCGACGATATGCGCGCATGGGATAAGGCGCTTCAAGCTTATCTTGAGGAAAGAACTCACCCCCTAGCCCCCTCTCTTGTCAAGAGAGGGGAATGAAAGGGGTGAGTTTATTTGCTGCCTGATATTTCGATCGTTATAACCTCATATAACTCCAAAGAATTCCTGATAAAGTGCATCGAATCGATAGTGAAAAGCATAAGGAAGCATTCTTATGAAATTATCGTTGTGGACGATCGCTCTAGTGACGGATCAGCGCAGACAGTCAGGGAGCGGTTCCCGAATACCATGATCATTCAGAACAAGTTAAATCTTGGCTATGTTAAGTCCAATAACATAGGGATGAGAGCTGCGAAAGGTGATAAGGTATTATCACTTAATAATGATACCGTCATTTTGGCGGATGCAATAGACAAACTGGCCGATTTCATGGATAAGAAACCCGATGCCGGCGCTGTGGGGCCGAAGCTTCTCAATGCTGACGGTTCGATCCAACTTCAATGCAGGAGAAGGTTCCCCACGCCACTGAATTCGCTATTTTATTTCACGGGGCTTTCGAGACTGTTCCCGAAAAACAGGATGTTCGGAGCTTATCTGATGACTTATATCGATGATAAGGAGACGATCAAAGTTGACGCCCTTTGCGGAGCGGCGATGATGGTGCGGCGGGAAGTTATTGATCAGGTTGGACTTATGGATGTTAGCTATATTATGTATGGTGACGATATCGACTGGTGCTACAGGATGAAGCAGGCCCTGAAGAGGAATTCTTCAGGGCAGGCGGGATGGAAGGTTTATTATCTGCCGGAGGCGGAGATGATCCATTATGGCGGACGGGGAGGGAGCAGGAAGCAAAGTTATCGAAATATCTTCGAATTCCACCGCGCAATGGCGGTTTTTTATAGTAAACATTACTCAAAACGATATTTTTTTCTGATAAACTGGCTTGTTTATTCCGGGATATGGCTAAAATGTGGATTCTCCCTGCTGCAGAACTTATTCAGAAGAGAAAAGTATGTGGGGACGAAAAAGCCATGATATTCTTTTTAGCGGACCTTTTGTAAAATTATACTCCCATAGCTGGTCAAATAACTTATCGGATGTCTTACCAGCCAGGCAGATTTAATTTCTTCAAGTTTATTCAGCAAGGGGATCTTTTTATAATAAGGATGCCCAAAATAACCAGTGTAGTTTATTACTTTATAACCCAGAGCCTCAAATTTACCGATTAAAATATGATTTGGCCCCCTTGCCCAATCATAATAGGCCTTGAACTTTTCATGTGTGCGTCTGTCCCTTGGATTAAATATATCCAATAATATATTGCTGATAGAACTTGGAAGGAATTTATTCATGATGAACGGCAGCGCACATAATGTTGAAAAACAATGAACCGCATATCCGCCGGGATTAAGTATATCAAAGATATTCTTATGAAAGGTTTTTGCATTTGAAACATGCTCTAATGCCATTCTGCTGAAAACAAGATCATAAGTATTCGCATGATAAAAATTATTTGAACAAGGATCAAATACAGTTTTAATATAGGCATCACTTGATTTAGATAATTCATGTACATCGAAGTCATTTATAGCATAAGAAATACCAAGTTTATTAATTGTATCAATGGGTAATGTTGGATTGGCGCCAGCGCCAATTTCGATGACCGTTTTTATGCCATTCCTTTGAATGAAATCATAAATGAATTGAGGCATCTTGCTCCAACCGGGGAATTCTGAAACATTTTTGTATTGAATATCTGCCATGGAAAATATTTTATCCCCCTTTAATTGTTATTGCAATATTATTTAATTTAATGGGACGAAAAAGCCCTGAAAGTGGTATAATTACCTCATCCCTGCACCCTTCTCCTGTAAACAGGAGAAGGGACTTGCGAGACTGAAGCAAAGTAGTCCCCCTCTCCATTATATGGAGAGGGGTAAAGGGGTGAGGAAGGAAGGTTTATGAAAGGTGTTATTCTAGCAGGCGGTACGGGTTCCCGTCTTTATCCATTGACCAAAGTCACCAACAAGCATCTTCTGCCCGTGGCCAGGAAGCCCATGATATTCCATCCAATTGAGAAGCTGAAACAGGCCGGGATAGATGAGATACTGATAGTAACGGGCGTTGATCATATGGGCGACGTTGTCAATTTGCTTGGCAGCGGCAATGAATTCGGCTGCAGGTTCACGTATAAAGTACAGGATCAGGCAGGCGGCATTGCACAGGCACTGGGGCTTGCGGAGCATTTTGCGGGCGGCGAAAAGATAGTCGCGATCCTTGGCGACAATATATTTGAGGAAAATCTCACATCCCACGTTTCAAGGTTTGCCAGGCAGAAATCTGGAGCCATGCTTTTACTGAAAGAAGTAAAAGACCCTTCAAGGTTCGGAGTTGCCGAGGTAAAGGGCAAAAAGATCATAGGCATCGAGGAAAAGCCGAAGAAGCCAAAGGGCAGGCTGATCGTAACGGGCATTTACATGTACGATGCGGGCGTTTACGGGATAATCCGCAGGCTGAAACCGTCTTCCCGGGGCGAACTTGAGATAACGGACGTCAATAATCAATATGTAAAGCGCGGGGAACTTGCCTTTGAGGTGCTGGATGGGTGGTGGACGGACGCGGGAACATTTGAGACCCTGGAACTCGCCACGTTTCTTGTCGAAGGACGGGCCAGATGATGGGGGAATAACCCCCTCTGTGTCTCCCCCTTACTAAGGGGGAGATGTCCCGAGCGCAAGCGAGGGACAGAAGGGGTGAGTAAAAGGAGTAATACAGTGAAAAAGATCCTCGTGACCGGCGGCTGCGGATTCATAGGCAGCAACTTCATAAGACATATAATTGATAAGGATTATTTTGTCTGCAATCTTGATAAATTGACGTATGCCGGGAATCTGGATAATTTGAAGGGGATCGAAGGGAGAAAGAATTATAAATTCATCAAAGGCGACATCAGCGATGCAAAGACCGTTGAAGGGATAATTTTAAAGTTCGATGTCGATATCATAGTCAATTTCGCGGCTGAATCCCATGTGGACAGGAGCATCCTGGGGCCGGAAATATTCACAAAGACCAACGTGCTTGGCACACAGGTCCTTCTTGATGTTTCAAGGAATTGCTGGTCAAGGAAAGGATACAAGGGCAAAAGATTCGTTCAAATATCAACCGACGAAGTTTACGGGTCGCTGGGCAAATCGGGCAAGTTCAAGGAAACAACATCTCTTGCTCCGAACAGCCCATATTCTGCCAGCAAGGCGGCAGCCGACCTGTTGGTTAATGCTTATCGTCAAACATTTGGATACCCCGCGATAATTTCAAGATGCTCTAATAATTACGGGCCATACCAGTTCCCTGAGAAATTGATACCGCTGATGATCATAAACGCGATATCGAACAGGAAACTTCCGGTTTACGGCGACGGATTGAACGTAAGGGACTGGCTGTACGTGGAGGATCATTGCAGCGCGATAGAAGCGATGATCAGGAAAGGAAAGCTTGGAGAAGTATACAATATCGGCGGGAATAATGAGTGCCAGAACATAAAAGTGGTCAAGCTTATTTTAAAAGAACTCGGCAAGCCCCTATCGCTCATCAGTTATGTCGCGGACAGGCTCGGTCATGATAGGCGATATGCCATGGATGCAGGGAAGATCATGAGGGAACTTGGATGGAGGCCAAAGCACAGGTTTGAGAAAGGATTAAAGGATACGGTCAGGTGGTATTTGAACAATAAAGACTGGTGGAAGAAAATAATAAGCGGCGAATACCAGCAATATTACAGAAAAATATATAAAGGGAGATGAATCGATGAAAGCTTTAATAACCGGGATAAGCGGTTTTGTGGGCAGCCATATGGCCGAGTTTTTGCTCGGGAAAAATGAAGAAGTATGCGGAACGATCAGGTATAGAAGCAGGATGGAGAATATTGAGGGGATAAAGGACAAGATCGAGCTTTACGAATGTGATATCAAGGATGCGGTTGCCATGAGGGAACTGATTGAAAAGTTAAAGCCCGATCAGATCTATCATTTGGCCGCTCAGAGTTACGTGAAAGCGTCATGGTCATCTCCTGCAGAGACTTTCATGATCAATGTGATCGGCGCGCTGAACTTATTCGAGGCCGTAAGGGCCGCGAAGATCAGCCCGAGGATCCTGCTTGTAGGGAGCAGCGAGGAATACGGCCTGGTCATGAAGGATGAGCTGCCGATCAAGGAGACAAATCCATTGAGGCCTCTCAGCCCTTATGCCGTCAGCAAGATTTCGCAGGATCTTCTGGGCTATCAATATTTCAAGAGCTACGGGATACAGATAATAAGGACAAGGGCGTTCAATCTCACGGGGCCAAGAAGAGGGGATGTTTTTGTCGATTCCAACTTTGCAAAACAGATAGTGATGATCGAAAGAAAGAAAAGGGAGCCCGTCCTGGAGGTCGGCAACCTGGAAGCATACAGGGATTTCACGGATGTCAGGGATATTGTCAGGGCGTATTGGATGGCCATGAATAAATGCGATGCCGGGGAAGTTTACAATATTTCTTCCGGCAAAGCCACGCGGATAAAGGACATACTGGACATGCTCATTAAAATATCGGGGATAAAGGTTGAGATCAAACAGGACACCCAGAGGATGAGGCCTTCCGATGAACCGATCATTCAGGGGGATAACAGCAAATTCAGGGAAAAAACGGGTTGGCAGCCGGAGATATCGCTTGAGCGATCATTGAAGGACCTGCTGGATCATTGGAGAAAAAATTTGACGTGAAGATCGCCATAGCTCACGACTATTTGAATCAATTTGGCGGGGCGGAAAGGGTTGTGGAAGCTTTGCATGAGGCGTTTCCCGAGGCGCCGATCTTCACTTCAATATATTTGCCACATAAACTGCCCGATTCCTTCAGGAAAATGGATATCCGCGCATCTTTCATGCAGCATTTGCCGTTCCTTGAGAAGCATTTCAAAAAGTACCTGTTGCTTTATCCTTTGGCATTTGAGCGATTCGATCTTTCCGCGTATGATGTCGTGCTTTCCAGCAGCAGCGCGTTCGGAAAGGGGATAAAAAAAGGGCCAAATACATGCCATATATGCTACTGCTATTCGCCTATGCGCTTTGTTTGGAGGTATGAGGATTATATTGAAAAAGAAGATCTGGGCGTGGCCATAAAACTTATTCTCCCATTTTTCTTGAATTGGCTGAAAAAATGGGACCTGAGAACAAATGAAAGCGTTGACTATTTTGTGGCAATATCCAATTATATTGCCAAACGGATCGAAAACTTCTATAATAGAAGGTCTGATGTTATCTATCCGCCGGTGAATACGGGTAATTTTGAGCCGTCGGCGGATGTCCAGGATTATTTCCTGATCGTTTCAAGGTTGAATGCTTATAAGAAGATCGACATAGCCATCAAGGCTTTTAATGAACTGGGATTGCCTCTTAAGATAATAGGGGAAGGCCCTTATAAAAAGCAGCTTATGGCCATTGCGGGCAAGAATGTTGAATTCCTGGGGAAGATCCCCGATAAGGAACTCCCCGGCTATTATGCGGAATGCAGGGCGTTCATTTTTCCGGGAGAAGAGGATTTTGGGATCACTCCGGTAGAGGCACAGGCGGCAGGCAGGCCGGTGATCGCTTACGGATCCGGAGGGGCATTGGAAACGATCGTTGAGAACAGAACCGGAGTTTTTTTTCGAGAACAGAATGAGGGTTCTTTGATCGAAGTCGTGAACAGATTTGCAAATATGCATTTTGACAGCAGTATGATCAGGGAAAATGCGATGAAATTCGACAAAGAAAAATTTAAGGACAAAATAAGGGAATATGTCGAGGAAAAATACAGGGAGCATAGGGATGCCAAAAGAAAATAAGAAGCCGGGCTTGCCCTCCGAAGCGCAGCGAAGGAGGGAATCGATCTTCGACATCGCGATCGAAATGCTTTATATCGCAGTGATATTTCTTGCGCCCGTCATTTTTGACAGGCGAGTCGGGATAGTATTTTCTTTGACAAAGGTCACGACGATCAGGCTCATTATTATTGCGATCTTGACGCTATGGGCCGTGAAAATAATGCTGAAACAGGAGCACAGGTTCATTAGGACCCCGCTGGATTATCCGATCCTTTCTTATGTGTTAGCATGCACGATAGCCGGCCTTACATCGGTCCATGTATTAACGAGCTGGATGGGATTTTACGGAAGGTACGAGGGGCTAACGACCCTCTATATGTATTGCCTGTTATTTTTCATTTCAACAAATTTCATAAAAACCAGAGAACAGATAATGAGGTTCATGTATACAGTGATAATCGCGGCGGTATGCATGTCATTGTATAGCATTATCCAGAGGATGGGGCTGGATCCTTACGCGTGGGGAGGGGTGCCTACCCAACAAAGGGTCATTGGCACGATCGGCCAGCCGAATTTCATGGCAGCGTACGTGGATATGGCATTTATTATCGGGCTTGCATTGCTGCTTAACATAAAAGAAATTATGTGGCAGGGAAAATATGACTGGAACAAGATCTATGATATTGTTCTTATGGCCGGCCTGATCATAAGCATAATTTTGATCTATATAGGCATTCTTTTCACGCAAAGCCGGGGCGGATTCATGGGCCTTTTTGCGGGCGCGTTCCTTTTCTTTACGCTTACCAGGCGAGATACGGCCTTAAATAAATGGAAGGAGCTTTCATTCCTTTTCTTTGTAATATTTCTCATAACCTTGATCACTTCTTTAAACCCTGATTATTCTCCATTAGGAAGGGCGGCGTATGAAGCAGGCAGAATGGGTGAGGAGCTTGGAAAGAGGGAAACGCCCATTCTTCAATACAGCGCGGCGCTTTCAAGATTCGAAACGTGGAAGGCGGGATACAAGATAATAGCGGATTATCCATTATTCGGGATCGGCCAGGAAGTCCTGAAGATGGTGTATCCCAGGTATGAGACCAATAAGTTCAGGTTCTACGAGGGATTCCATGTTAAGCAGGACAGGTGCCACAACGAAGTGTGCGATATGGGCGTCACAAGAGGGATAATCACGCTTTTCATTTACGTATGGATACTTTCCACGTTCTTTTATCTTGGAGTTAAGGTGGCAAGGGGTGAATATGACCCTCAACTGAAGCTGTTCGTCGCAAGCTTTCTTGGCGCATCCGCGGCCTATCTTATCCAGAACCAGTTCAGCTTCGGGGTGGTCGCGATAACAACGCTTCTTTGGGCGATGATCGGCGTTACGGCTTCCGTTTATGTAAGAGCACAGCCAACGGATCAGGCAAAGCCGCTGGATCTATCGAACATGCCCTGGCTGATCTTCGCGGTGGTCTTGATGATCGCGTTATACTTAAGTTATTTGTCAACGGTACAGTTCAGGGCCGACATGCATTATAAGGAAGGCAAATCTCTCGCTGATGCGCGAAGGATTGACAACGCGTTAAAGGAATACGAAACATCCCTTAAGATAAGCCCTTATGAGGGCGGAACATGGACTTATTTGGGGATCGCGACCCTTAATCTTGGCCAGATAAGCCAGAACGCTCAATTGGTGGATAAAGCGATCCAAATATTCGCGATCGCGAATAAAATAGATCCCTATAATGCCGATAATTTTCATATAACAGGCAGGGCGTATTTCCTCATCTCCACGCCCAGCGGACCGAATATTGACAAGGTAATTGATTCAGAAGAAAAGGCCATAAAGATCGATCCTTATTATGCCGAAGCTTATCAGATAATCGGGGCGGTTTATGAAAGAACAGGGAAGCTAAAGGAAGCGGCTGCGATGTATCAAAGAACCATAGAGATCAACCCTCAAATATCAGACGCGATTGCGGCGCTATCAGGCGTATATGTAAAAATGGGCGAGCCGAACAAGGTCATTGAGATATTCAAGAGTTTTCTTGAAAGATATCCCGGAAATCCCGCGTTTCAGGAAAACCTTGCCGCTATATATGTCCGACAGGGCAAAATTGACGAAGCGGTTAAAATATACGAGGATATGGTCGCCATAGATCCAAAGAACATCACTGCGCTTGTAAACCTCGGGTTCATGTCCGCCAAGGTGGGAAGGATCAATAAGGCAAAGGATTGTTTCGAGAGCGTAATAATGGTCGACCCAAAAAGCGTGGATGCCCACAACGGCCTGGGACTGGTCTATTTGCAGACAGGACAAAAGGAAAAGGCAAAGGAAGAATTCAACCAGTCATTAATGGTCGACCCGAATAACCAGTATGCCAAGCAGATGCTCGGGAGCATTAAATAGATGATAAAGAAAGCGGCAAAATTCCCGCCCCTCCTTATTTTTATCATTGATGCCTCCATCATAAATTTTTCTTTTGTTCTTGCTTATTACATAAGGTTTGAATTGTTGCTCCCCAAACTTCCCGCGACAGTTCCGCATCTCAGCAGATTTTACGGGATACTCATCCTTGTAACGCTTCTCTGGCTGGCTTTGTTCAAACTGCTCGGGCTTTATGATAAAAAAGATATAACCTCAACCGGCGACGAAGCTGCTTCGATAATCGGCTCAGTTATCATCGGGACATTGCTTCTCCTTGCGCTGCTTTTTATGTACAGAGGGTTCTGGTTCTCAAGGGGAGTGCTGCTTTACTCGATGATATTATGCTCAATGCTCATGATATTCTCGCGTTTCATCCTGAGCTCTGTTCAGAGGGAATTGTATAAAAGGGGGATCGGCGTAAGAAGGACGCTGATAGTGGGGGCGGGAGAGATAGGGCAGGGCCTGGCGAATAAAATGATCACGGAAAAAGAGATCGGTTATAAAGCAGTGGCCTTTTTGGATGATGATCCGCAGCAACAGGGAAAACGATACAACGGCATTGCAGTCATTGATTCAACGGTTAATGTAAAGAAAAAGATCAGGGAAATGAACATTGATGAGGTTATCGTCGCGACATCAAGGCTTCCGCAACAAAAAGTTCTGGACATCATTACCGAATGCGAATCAGAAGGCGTGGAATTCAAGCTGGTGCCCGGAATACTGGAGATAATCGCTTCCAGGGTGTCCGCCGATGATATTGGGGGCGTGCCGCTGCTTTCCATAAAGGAGATCGGGCTTAAGGGTTTCAACGCGGCATTAAAGCGTTTAACCGATGTGTCGATATCGCTTCTTGTTCTTTTTTTATTATCTCCCATACTTTTGATCGTCATTATGGCGATAGAGATCGAATCAAGGGGCCCGATCTTTTTTAAGCAGCAGCGGGTGGGAAAGGTCGGCAAGATCTTTACACTTTACAAGTTCAGGTCAATGGTCCCGGACGCAGAAAAGATGTTCGAATCCGTTGTGGCGCAAAAGGGCGGCGACATAATAAGGTTCAAGGCCAAGGATGATCCGCGAATAACAAGGGTAGGCAGGATATTAAGGAAGCTCAGCATCGATGAGATACCGCAATTGATGAATGTCTTGATGGGCCACATGAGTTTGGTGGGGCCAAGGCCTCCCGTGCCGCTTGAGGTTGAGAGATACACATCCTGGCATAAAAAGAGGTTAAGAGTGCGGCCGGGGCTTACCGGCCTATGGCAGGTATCGGGCAGGAGCGAACTTCCGTTTGAGGACATGGTAAGGCTGGACATTTATTATATCGAGAACTGGTCTCTCTGGATGGATTTCCGGATAATCCTCAGGACCATCCCGACCGTTCTCTTTGGCTCCGGGGCTTATTAAGCTCAATGCTCACAAGCAAGCAGAATCCAAAAGTAAAATATTTTAGCTCGCTGAGGAATAAAAAAAAGCGCGGTGAAGAAGGAAGATTTATCATAGAAGGCATACATCTTGTTGAAGAAGCTTTATCAAAGGGGTTGCTGGAAAGGGCCATATATGGCAAGAACTTGCTCAAAACATCGGAGGGCAGCGCGCTTTTCAGCAGAATGATCAAGGCAAATATCCCGATTGAAGAAGCAAGCGATAATATTGTGCGTTATCTTTCCGATGTTGAGACGCCGCAGGGGATAATCGCTTCGGTCAAGCCGAGGATGTCGGATCTCGGCTCCCTTTTTGATGTTGATGACCCTCTTATTGTTGTAGCTTGCGGTATACAGGACCCGGGCAACCTTGGAACGATAATAAGGACCGCGTCCGCGGCAGGCTGCAGCGGCCTGATACTGACAAAGGGTACCGCGGATCCCTACAACGAGAAATCAATTAGGGCGTCAACCGGCTCGATTTTTCATTTAAACATGGTTAAAATTGATGATATAATCACTTTAATTCCGTCGTTAAAAAGACGCGGGATAAAAGTGGTTTCGGGGTTTACGGATGCCCCAAAAACTTACTTTGAAGCTGATTACAGGGGCCCTACAGCCATCGTGATCGGCAGCGAGGGGCAGGGACTGCCAAGGGAGCTCTTGGGGCTCTCGGACGAATCAGTTTCGATCCCTATGTCAGGGAACACGGAATCACTTAATGCGGCGATCTCGGCGGCTGTTATATTATATGAGGCCTTAAGACAAAGGAGAATATGTGCGGGAGAACATTGAAAAGATCGAAGCTGTTGCGTCAGGAGAGATCGACGGCGCATCTTCAATAAATGAGCTGGAAGCGGTAAAGGTAAAATACCTTGGAAGGAAAGGTCAATTACAGGATCTATTGAAGCAGCTTCCGGGCCTGGACGGCAGCGAAAGGCCTGCCGCAGGAAAGCTGGTAAATGAATTAAAGAACAAGCTTCAAGAAAGAATCGACACGAAAATTAAGGCACTTTCCCTTGAGGGCACGCAGAGAAGGCTGCAGAGCGAAAAGATCGACATTACACTTCCCGGAACAGGCATCATAAGGGGCAGACTGCACCCGATCACAAAGACATTTGAGGAAGTAAAGGAGATATTTACAAGGATCGGTTATTCAATCGCGGAAGGCCCGGACATTGAGACGAACTGGTATAACTTTGAAGCATTGAATTTCCCCCCGGAGCATCCGGCGATAGACATGCAGGCAACGTTCTTTGTTGAAAAAGGATGTCTGCTCAGAACGCACACATCGCCTGTGCAGATAAGAGTGATGGAAAAACAAGCGCCCCCCATCTCCATAATAATGCCTGGCCGGGTATACAGATGCGACGCGGATGTGACGCATTCGCCTGTTTTCCATCAGGTTGAGGGGCTTGTCGTTGACAGGGACATTTCCTTCGCGGACCTGAAGGGAACGCTCACGTATTTTTACCATGAGATGTTCGGGTCGGAGAGAAAAGTAAGATTCAGGCCTTCATTCTTCCCTTTCACGGAACCTTCCGCCGAAGTGGATGTGGAGTGCATAATATGCAGCGGCGTGGGATGCAGGGTATGCAAGAACACGGGCTGGCTTGAGATCCTCGGTGCGGGCATGGTGGATCCGAATGTTTTCAAGAACGTGGGCATAGACGCGGAGAAATTTTCGGGATTCGCTTTCGGCATGGGGATAGAGCGCATAGCCATGCTCAAGTACGGGATATCAGACATAAGATTATTCTATGAGAACGATCTCAGGTTTTTAAAACAGTTTTAACATGAAAATACCATTACAGTGGCTTAAGGAATACGTGAAGATCGAAGCAAGGCCGGAGGAGCTGGCGGACCGCCTCACCATGGGCGGGCTGGAAGTGGGCGCGATCGAGTATCACGGCAAGAACATTTCTGACGTGGTCACGGGAAAGATAAAGAGAGTGGAGAGGCACGCAACCAAGCCGGATGTCCTCATATGCCAGGTGGATACGGGCGTAAAAATACTTCAGATAGTGACAAAAGCCACCAATATAAAAATTGGCGACAAGGTGCCTGTGGCGCTGCACGGGGCCACCCTCCCTTCGGGAATAAAGATACAGTCAAGAGAAATGCATGGTGTAGAGTCTTTCGGGATGCTTTGTTCGGAGGTTGAGCTTGGGCTTTCCGCTTCCGCGGAAGGGATATTGATACTTGATAAGGATACCGCTGTCGGCGAGGATATTAGAAAGGTCCTGGGGATTGGCGGAGCGGTCCTTGACATCGATGTTCTGCCCAACCGGACAGATGTCCTTTCAGTGATCGGAGTTGCGAGAGAGCTGGCGGCAATATTGAATAAAAAGATCAAGATCCCGGCGGTCCGCGTTAAGGAGACGGGCGCGGATATAAAGGGAGCCGCCAGGGTGATCGTTAAGGACAAAGACCTATGCCCCAGGTACATGGCGAGAGTTTTAAGTGGGGTCAAGATAAAGCAATCCCCGGAGTGGATGCAGGAAAGACTGATCGCGTGCGGCATGAGGCCCGTGAATAATGTGGTGGACGCGACCAATTATGTTCTTCTGGAGACGGGGCAGCCGCTTCACGCGTTTGACCTTAATTTATTGAAGGACAGGACCGTAGTTGTCCGGCGCTCTAAAAAGGGCGAAAAAATGATCACGATCGATGGTGAGACAAGAGAGCTTTCCGATACCCTTGTAATAGCCGATACGGAAAAAGCTGTTGCCGTTGCGGGGGTAATGGGGGGAGCGAATACGGAAGTCAACGCGTCAACTATGGATATTCTTCTTGAATCAGCTTATTTCGATCCCAGGTCCATCCACAGGACGGAGAGATCACTCAAGCTCAGGACGGAAGCTTCCATAAGGTTTGACAGGGGAGTGGACTGGGATATGGTCGAGACAGCTCTTGATCGGGCAGCTATGCTGATCGCAGATCTGGCAGGCGGGAAAGTGATGAAGGGCACGATCGATGTCAAAGCGGGCGAAAGAAAGCCGAAACAGATAAAGTTAAGGCTGCCGAGGATCAATAAGATACTGGGGACGCGGATCAAGCTTCCGGAAGTCAAAGCTATTTTGGGCCGCCTGGGTTTCAAAATAATGGGAAAGTATGTCCTGGTGCCTTTGTTCAGAGCGGGCGACATCGAGCGGGAGATCGATGTTATTGAGGAAATTGCAAGGATATACGGTTACGGAAAGATCCCGACCAATCTGCCCGACCTCAAGATAAGGAGCACAAAGGATATCATCGAAAAGCAAAAGAACAGGGTAAGAAGCATGTTGATGGATGCCGGGCTTTTTGAGGTGATAACATATTCAATGCTGCCCAAATCCAGCCTGGAAATAGGGCTGGCGCAGGGACAGCCGATAAAGTTGCTGAATCCGATATCAGATGACCTCTCTACCATGAGAAACTCTATCCTGCCGAGCCTTATTAATGTGCTTTCTTACAACGTCAATCACCAGATGGATGATGTTAATATTTTCGAGATCGGGAAGATATTCTATAAAGATAACAAGGGGGACTTAAAGGAGGAACAGGTCCTTGCGGCGGTGCTGCTGGGAAAAAGAAAGCTTGAATATAGCGGGCCAAAAGAAGCGGCCGACTTCTTCCAGTTAAAGCGGATCGTGGAAGATATTATGGGATCTCTTGGGGCGGAATATGAGTTAAAGGAGAATAGTTTACCTGGATTTCATCCCGGCAAATCCGCAAGCATCCACAAGAAAGAGAAGCTGATAGGAGCCTTTGGCGAACTTCATCCGGATATCAGCAGGAAGATCGGGATCGATAAGCCGATATACGCCTTAAGCTTGCAGCTTGACGAGGTCCTGGCGATCAAGAAATTGCCGCCAAAATATAAGGAGATAACGCTTTATCCTGCGACAAAACGCGACATCGCGATGATCGTGCCATATCAAGTCACGAACAGAGCTATCGTCAGTGAAATAAAGACGGCCGGGGGAGAGCTTGTGGAGGATGTTGTTCTCTTCGATAAATATGAAGGCCCTCAGATAGAAAAGGGATATTACGGGCTGGCTTACTCTATCACTTACAGGAGCGCGAAGAGGACGCTTACCGATGAAGAAGTGAATGCAAAGCATGACGAGATCGCAGGCTGCCTCTCAAAAAATCTGGGCGTGAAGGTGAGGAAATAGGGCCTGTTCCAGACAAATCTCAAGGAGCTGTAGGCATGGCAGAGACCATAACCCCTATGGTTAAGCAATATCAGGAAATAAAATCCCAGCACAAGGACGCCATATTGTTCTACAGGCTGGGGGACTTCTATGAAATGTTCAATGAGGACGCGAAAACAGCCTCACGGGAACTTCAGCTAACTCTTACAGGCCGAGGGGAAGGAAACGGCCGTATGCCGATGTGCGGAATTCCCTACCACGCGGCCCTGAATTATATCTCAAAACTTCTCAGCAAGGGATACAAGGTGGCGATATGCGAGCAGGTGGAGGACCCCTCCTTGGCGAAAGGTGTCGTGAAAAGAGAAGTGGTCAAGGTGATAACTCCCGGCACCGTTCAGGAAGAGAAGATGCTTGACGAAAAAAAGAGCAATTACCTTCTGGCGGTTTCTTTCTCAAATAAAGCGGCAGGACTGGCTTTTGCTGACGCATCCACCGGCGAGTTCAAATTGACGCAAATACCGGTCTCTGATGGAATTGAAGCTTTGCTGGATGAGATAAAAAGGATAGAGCCATCAGAAGTGCTTGTGCCGGATATCATGCCCGACTTGGCAGGCGGTATTCAAAACAAGTTAAAGGACGCGGGCTTTTCCCTTACAACTTATAAGGATACCTGCGACCTTGAAAACGCTAAAAAAGGCCTAAAGGAATATTTCGGGGTCGCTTCACTGGACAGTTTCGGCCTTAAGGGATTTGAGGGGGCCATTGGAGCTTCGCTTGCGATACTCGAATATTTAAAACAAACGCAGAAAGGCGCGTTAAGCCACATTAACAGGATCAATCCATACGATATCGGAGACTTCATGTACCTTGACCAGTCAACAAAAAGGAACCTGGAGCTTTTCTCAACGATCAGGGAAAGGTCGGCAGAAGGAAGTCTGATCTGGGTGCTGGACAGAACAGTTACGCCGATGGGCGGAAGATTACTGAAAAAATGGCTGTCCCAGCCGCTGCTCGATATCGATCAGATCAACTTGCGGCTTGACGCGGTTGAGGAACTTGATTCAAGCCTGGTTCTAAGGGAGGAGCTTTCCGATGCTCTGAATTCAGTTTCTGATATTGAAAGGCTTGCCGGAAGGATCGCTTCCGGCGCGGCGAACGCCCGTGACCTTGCATCACTCAGGCAATCGCTTGAAAACATCCCAAAGATCAAGCAGGTCGTAAAGGATCGCAGGTCCTTAAAGATCGCGGAAATTCAGCAAATGAATGATCAGAACAGCTTGATCGAGCTGATAAGCGGGGCGATAGTGGATGATCCGCCGCATACTTTAAAGGAAGGCAATTTGATCAAAAAGGGGTTTGATGCAGAGCTTGATAAACTGAAGGATCTTGCTCAAGGAGGAAAGGAATGGATAGCTCAGCTTGAGACGCGGGAGCGCCAGAGGACGGGCATCAAGTCGCTGAAAGTGGGCTATACGTCGGTGTTCGGGTATTATATTGAAGCGTCAAAATCCAATCTTGCGATGGTCCCTCCGGATTACATAAGGAAGCAGACGCTGGTCAATTGCGAGAGATATATTACTCCGGAGCTTAAGGAAAAAGAATCCATGATACTTAACGCGGAAGAAATGATGTTCAAGAAAGAGTACGAGGTCTTCACGAGGGTAAGAGAAAAAGTGGCTGAGCATACAAGGGAACTTCAGCTGATCTCATGTGTTCTGGCAGAGCTTGACGTCCTTCTGTCATTTTCAAAAGTTTCTGCCGAGAACAGGTACTCAAGGCCGATATTAAAAGAAGGAGAAGGATTAAGAATTAAGGAGGGAAGACATCCGGTCGTTGAAAAAACCATCGGCGATAGCATGTTCGTCCCCAATGACACCGTGATGAGCTTCCAGGACGGCAGGTTCATGCTCATCACAGGTCCCAACATGGCTGGTAAGTCAACTTACATGAGGCAGGTCGCCTTGATCTGCATAATGGCCCAAATAGGCTCGTTTGTTCCCGCGAATTCTGCTACACTACCTGTTATTGACAGGATATTCACGCGTATCGGCGCGATGGATGATATTTATCTGGGGCAATCAACATTCATGGTGGAAATGACGGAAACAGCGAATATTTTGAACAACGCGACATCAAGGAGCCTTATAATCCTTGACGAGATCGGCAGGGGAACTTCCACGTTTGACGGCATGTCCATTGCCGCCGCTGTCGCGGAATATATCCACAAAAAGATAAATGCTTTCACCCTTTTTGCCACGCATTACCACGAGATAACGCAGCTGGCGAGCAAGCATCCCGGCATTAAAAATTACAATACGCTGGTTGATAAAGAAGGGGATAGCATAGTTTTCCTGCATAAGATCGTCGAGGGGCCTACGGACCAGTCATACGGCATTGAGGTGGCCAAACTGGCGGGGCTTCCGGAAGAAGTTATCGGCAGGGCCAAAGAGATCTACCAGACGCTTGAGATGGTGGAAAGCGGAGTTGCCGGAACAAAAAAACAAAAGCAGGCCGGCAAAGACCAAATGGGCCTGTTTTGAGGGGGCAAGTATGATCGGAAAGAATAAAGGGAACCTGCTCCTTACTTTTATAATGCTTGTGGCATTAAGCGTCATAATTTTTTCATTCCTTTCCTTCATAGGGACCAGGCTAAAGGATTCGATAGTGAAAATTGCCGAGACCTCAGCCTTCTATGCCGCGGAAGCGGGGCTGAACAAGGCCATCTGGTATCTTGCCACTCCGGTCGCGCAGGGGGGCAGGGGTTTTTCCTGGAGAACGACAAATAATTATGAAGTATTTGGAAGAGGGGGGTATCGCTTTTCAATAATTGACATTGTCACGTCTCAAGAGCTTTTGATAATCTCGACCGGCGAAGTGGCGGGGATCTTAAGGACTGTTTGCGAGAATGTGAATATAGGAGGCTTGCCGCCCGCATTCGATTATTCGGTCTTCAGTAACAGCTCGGCTACCATTTGGGGCAACACGCATATTACAGGAAGTATTTTCGTCAACGGGAATACTTTGCTAGGTCAGGCCTCTTCTGTAACGGGCGGCTATGTTTACCATCCATTCGGTACAAGTATTTCCGGTACCGGCACCTATACGAACGGCGGAGAGCCTACCCCGCTCCCGAGTTTCCCTGTGATCGATACCTCTTATTATGATGCGGCAATAGCTTCGGCAGGCAGTGTTCCGTCAGGGGACAGGGTCTATAACAACGCAACGATCAACCTTAACGGCGGCACGGTCTACGTAAAAGGGAATGTTACAATCTCCGGCAACACTACCATAAATGGTCCCGGAAGCATTGTCGCGACCGGGCAGATAGCGATCTCCGGCAATACATACGGCTCATCTTCGGTCAAATATATCTCGAGTGGATCGATAAACGTCACGGGGAACGTGTATACGAACGATGCTATCTATTACAGCTCAAGCGCAATATCAGCTTCCGGGAACACCAGGGTGAATGTTGGAGGATTGATTTCGAAGGGCGGCGTGAGCCTGGGGGGCAACGTGAATGTTTTCGGGCTAATTTATTCTTACGGCACCGCTTCCATGAGCGGAAATCCTATACTGAAAGGCGCGCTTGTTTCCAGTTCAATGGCGGACCTTTCCGGCAGCGTGACTATCACGTATGACTCGTCGGTTTTTCCGAAACAGCTGCCTCCGGGATTCCCGCCTTCGTCGCTGGCGGTAAAAAAAGGCACTTGGAAAGGAGATTAAGAAAATGAAGAAGAACAGCAAAGGGAACCTGCTTTTGACATTTATAATACTTATCGCCCTTACAATGACAATCTTTTCATTCCTTTCCATTACAGGTGTGCGGGTAAAGGAATCAGGAGTAAAGGTAACAGAGTATGATTCTTTTTATATCGCGGAGGCAGGATTGAACAAGGCCATGTGGTACCTGGGCACGCCTGTCATCGAAGGCGGAAAGGGATTTTACTGGCGGGCAACGAACTTTTATGAAGCATATGGATGGGGAGGGTATTATTTGACGGTCCTTGATACCGAGGTAAGCGGCGAAGTGCTTATAATAGCCACAGGTGAAGCGGGCGGATCAACAAAGAACATTTCGCAGGTCGTTGAAATAGGCGGGCTGCCGCAGGTATTCGATTACGCGGTTTTCAACAACGCCGGGATCAATATGTCTGGCAACGCGGAAATTGACGGAAGCATCTTCATTAACGGGAACACGCATTTTTCCGGGAGCGCTACCGTTACGGACGGCTCCGTTTACCATCCGCTGGGCACCACGATAACCGGCGGCGGCACATACACTGACGGCGGGGAGCCCACACCTGTTCCAACATTCCCCTCTTTTGACACATCTTATTATTCCGGGCTTATATCTGCCGCGGGAGGAGTCTCGGCGGGAGATCTTGAATACAAGAATACCACTGTTAATTTAGACGGAGCCACTATTTATGTGAACGGCGATATCAAGGTTTCGGGGACCACAACATTCAACGGGCCGGGCATTGTGGTCGCGACAGGCAATATTGAAATGTCCGGGAGCACCTACAGCACCGAGTCGGTAAAGTTCATATCAAACGGCGTAATCAGCATGAGCGGGAATTCCTATACATCGGGAGCGACATTTTATAGCTCGAGCTCTATCGCGGCATCCGGAACATACCGCATTAACACCGGCTGCATGCTCACACACGGGAACCTGGATATTTCGGGCAACGTAAATGTTTCCGGCATGTTATTTGCGGTTGGGCAGATATCCTTAAGCGGCAATCCGGTAATTTCCGGATCGATGGTTTCCGGCGCGCTTCAAGGTGTTACCGGCTTGTCGGGCAATACCAGGATAACCTACGATGAATCAATGCTTCCGGAACAGCTGCCGCCGGGATTTTCACCAACCTCGGTAACAAGGGTGAAAGGGACATGGAAGGAGAATTGATTGATTAGCCGGCCTCTCCATGTAGCTTTTGTCTGGCACATGCACCAGCCATTTTACAAGGATATCGTGTCCGGGGAGTATGTCCTTCCATGGGTAAGGCTTCACGCCATAAAAGATTACTATGACATGGCGGCCATCCTTGACGGCTTCCCGGAAATAAAGCAGACGTTCAATCTTGTGCCTTCTTTGCTTGAGCAGATCGATGACTATGTGAGGGGCACTGCGATGGACAAGCACCTTGCGATCACATTAAAGGACCCAAAAGAGCTTCAGCAGGATGAAAAAGTGTTCATGCTCCAGAACTTTTTCATGGCCAACTGGGAAACGATGGTCAATCCCTACAAAAGATATTACGAACTTCTCCTGAAAAGGGGAAGATTTGTAACGCTGGAGGAGATCAGGTCGGTCGCGAAACGTTTCACATCTCAGGAGCTGCTTGATCTTCAGGTGTGGTTCAACCTTGCCTGGTTCGGACATATCTATAAATCAAATGATCCGGTCATATCCGCGCTCATCGGGAAGGGAAGGGATTTCACCCCGGAAGACAAGGCCGATCTCTTGAACAAGCAAAAAGAGCTGATGGCAAAGGTCATGCCAAAGTACAGGGAGCTGCTTGATAAGGGACGTATTGAGATATCGGTAACGCCGTACTACCATCCGATACTTCCGTTATTGATCGATACAAATGCCGCGAAGGAAGCCCTTCCAAAGATCAAACTCCCCCAGCAGAGGTTCATGCATCCGGAGGATGCGCAGTTCCAGATAAATGAAGCAGTTAAATATTTTAAGGAGCTCTTCGGCAGGGCGCCGGAAGGCATGTGGCCTTCGGAAGGTTCTGTTTCCGAGGAGATCATCCCGCCTGTAAGCGGCGCGGGCATAAAATGGATAGCTACCGATGAAGAAGTGCTCTCGATGTCGCTTGGCAGGCCCCTGGCGGAAGGAAGGCCGCTCTTGTCCAGTGAGCTTTTTAAGCCGTATCTATTGAAAAGGGACAGCGCTGCGCTCAGCATCGTGTTCAGGGACCATAACCTTTCCGACCTTATAGGATTTGTTTATTCAAAATGGGATCCGATCGAGGCGGCAAAAGATTTTATGATGCACCTTAAGAACATCAGGGAATCGCTTCCGGATGACGGGAAGAACTATCTTGTGAGCGTGATCCTGGACGGAGAGAATGCCTGGGAGTTTTACAAAAATAACGGCTGGGATTTCTTGAGCGAGCTTTACGGGCGCGTCTCAAAGGAGCAGGATATAAAGACAGTAAGGATCTGTGATTATCTAAAGGAAAATCCCCCATCAGATGAACTTGGCCATCTTTTTTCCGGCTCATGGATAAATCACAATTTCCGGGTGTGGATCGGCCATGAGGAGGATAATAAGGCCTGGGATTACCTTACAAAAGCAAGGCTTGCGATAGAGGGCTCCGGCACTTCCGACAAGAACGCGTGGAAGGAACTTTACATCGCGGAAGGCAGCGACTGGTGCTGGTGGTACGGCGATGACCATTCATCTGAGAATGATGAGACGTTCGACATGCTTTTCAGGAAGCACCTGAAGAACCTTTATCATCTGATAGGAAAGCCCGCTCCAGAGTATCTGGATGTGCCGATAAAGCAGGTAACCGCCATCAGGCCCACAAGGGAACCGGCATACATCGTAACACCCGTGCTGGACGGCGAGATCACCAATTACTATGAATGGCTTTCAGCGGGTTATTACGATATCGGAAAACTTAAGGGAGCCATGCATCAGGCGGAAACGGTGGTAAAAGGCATTTATTACGGCTTTGATAAGACAAACATGCACGTAAGGCTGGATGTGAACCTGGACCTGAAGAATTCTGAGGCAAAGAGCATGTCCTTCGCTTTCATTATATATCACCCGCATTCTTTCAAGGCAGTGGCGGAATATGATAAGAGCACAGGCAGGAACACGCTGAACATTTACAGGCTGGATGACGATCATTGGACATTCGTCAAATCCCTGGATACCCTGGGGATAGGGAGCATAGTGGAGGTTTCGATCCCTTTCGCGGAGATCGGGGCAACACAGTGCGATGAGGTCCAGTTCACTGTTATGATAGATAAGGATTCTCAGGAACTGGAGAGATGGCCCAGGAGCGGCAGCATCAGCTTTAAGGTGCCCTCCCCGGATTATGAAGAGATGCAGTGGAGCGTTTGAGAGACTAAAGACTCAAGAGTCAAGACTCAAGACCGGGGAAGGGGATCAATGAAAAAAATTAACTTCTTATTTGGGATACACTGCCATCAGCCGGTGGGGAATTTTCCCGAAGTGATGCGCGATGCTTATTACAATTCTTATCTTCCGTTCATTGAGGCAATGGAAAGACATCCCTCCATCCGTTTTACCGCGCATTACAGCGGCATACTGTTTGAATGGTTCCAGGAAAACCATCCTGAATTCCTTGAAAAGCTTAAAGTTCTTGTAAAGAGGGGCCAGCTTGAGATGATGACCGGCGGATTCTACGAGCCGATACTGCCCGTGATCCCCGATGAAGACAAGCTTGGCCAGATAGAGATGCAGACAAATTTCATAAGGAAGAATTTCCTTGCCGCTCCAAGGGGGCTGTGGCTCACCGAAAGGGTGTGGGAACCCCATCTTGCGAGGCTGCTTAATGAAAGTAAAGTAGAGTATATCACCGTGGATGACTATCATTTCATATCGGCAGGCGCGGAAGAAAAAGAGCTTTTCGGTTATTATGTGACGGAGGAAGAGGGACGCAAGCTGAACGTTTTTCCCATAAGCAAGCATCTGCGCTACCTCGTGCCGTTCAGGGCGCCGCAGGAAACCATCGAATACCTGAAGATCTTGGCAACGGAGGATGGAGGGCGCGCCGCCGTACTTGCCGATGACGGGGAGAAATTCGGGGTATGGCCGGGGACGCACAAGTGGGTCTTTGAGGACGGGTGGCTGGAGAACTTTTTAAAGGCGCTGGATGACAGTCGCGAAGCTATAAGGACGATGACATTTTCTGAATATATGGATGAACGCCCTCCGGTCGGCAGGATCTATCTTCCCACAGCTTCTTACGCGGAAATGATGGAGTGGGCGCTTCCGGTGAGAGCGGGTATAAAATACGAAAGGATGGTCGAGGAGATCAAGTCTTTCGGCAAATATGAAGAATACAAACAATTCATAAGAGGGGGGTTTTTCAGGAACTTCTTTGCCAAATATCCCGAGAGCAACAACATGCACAAGAAGATGCTTCATGTAAGCGAAAAGATATCAGCCCTTGGCAAGGGAAAGAAGCTGGGTTTTTCTTCCGAAGGCAGGGATAGCCGGATACATTCTGCCAGGGTCAAGCTCTGGAAGGGGCAGTGCAACTGCGCGTACTGGCATGGTGTCTTTGGCGGGCTTTATTTGAATTACCTCCGCCATGCGGTATACGAAAACCTTATCGCGGCCGAGGTGGAGGCGGATGAGATAGCATACGGGAAGCAGAAGTTCATTGAGGTAAGGACCGTCGATCTTGACAAGGATGGTTCTGATGAGATACTAATCGGCAATGATCTTTTGAGCTGCTGCTTCAGCCCCGCCCACGGAGGGTGCCTTTTTGAGCTGGATTACAGGCCAAAGCTTTTCAACCTTCTTAACGGGCTCGCGAGAAGGGAAGAGGCTTACCATAAGAAGGTGAGGGCATCGGCAGCACAGCCGGTCACCACGGACGGCGTTCCGAGCATCCACGATCTTGCGAGGGTGAAGGAACCCGGCCTTGAGAATTATCTTGTTTATGACTGGCACAGAAGGCTTTCGCTTCAGGACCATTTTATCCCCTTGAATACGTCTCTGAAGGATTTCATGAGCGTCAGTTATAAGGAATCGGGGGACTTTGTGCTTGAACCCTATGTGCCGTACGTAAAGAAGACCGGAAGCGAGATCGAGTTGACGCTGAAAAGAAAAGGTAACGTAAATATTGACAAAAGGATGCTGCCGGTGGAAGTCATCAAGACGATCACCGTACTGAAAGGGCAATCTGTCATGAACATAAGGTACGAGATCAATAACATATCTTCCGAAGTCCTTGATATTGTTTTTGGCGTGGAATTCAATTTTTCCATGCTGGCGGGTGATTCTTCGGACAGATACTATCTTTTGGCCGGTCGTGACGCCAAATATCCCCTGGCAAGTATTGGAGAGTCCGAAGGCTGCAATTTCGTGAAAATCATTGACGAATGGAAGGGCTTTGGTGTATCATTAGAGACTGGTTTTCTGGATAGAAACTGGAGGTTTCCCATTGAGACGGTCTCCCAGTCGGAAGCCGGATTTGAGAGGACCTATCAGAGCTCTCTGGTTTTTCCTAATAAAAGGATAATTTTAGAGCCCGGCAGTAAATGGACGAATAACATGAGGCTTTTAATAGAATAGGAGGAATTCAATGCCCGAATTGCGAAAGGATCCTATATCAGATAGATGGGTCATAATCGCCACGGAAAGAGGAAGAAGGCCATCTGATTTCAAGGAGGGGGCGGCTGGGAAGATCACAGAAGGCAAGTTTTGCCCTTTGTGCGAGGGAAATGAGGGAGGCACTCCGCGGGAAATAATGGCATGGCGCAAGCCCGGAAGCGAACCAAATAAGCCCGGCTGGCTTGTAAGGACGGTGCCGAACAAGTTCCCGGCCCTTGTGATAGAGGGAGAGGTCAACAGGACAGGTATCGGCATCTTTGACATGATGAGCGGCATAGGGGCTCACGAAGTGATAATTGAGACTCCCAAACACGGCGAGAACCTTGCCGACATGGACGAATCACAGATAGACAAGGTGCTCTGGGCGTACAAGAACAGGATAGGCGATCTGGAAAGGGACAAGAGGTTCCGCTATGTGCTTGTCTTCAAGAATTACGGGGAGGCCGCCGGCGCGTCGCTTGAGCACGCGCACTCCCAGCTGATAGCCACGCCGATCACTCCAAGATACATAAAGCTTGAGCTCACCAACGCAAGGGACTATTTCCACGAAAAAGAGCGCTGCATATTCTGCGACATGGTAAGGCAGGAAATGGGAGAGGGCACCCGCATCATTTCGGAGAACGAATATTTCGTTAGCTTTACGCCTTTCGCTTCTCGCTTTCCTTTTGAGATATGGCTGCTGCCCAGGCGGCATCAGCATGATTTCTCGATCATATCTGACGAAGAGCGGATACAGCTCGCGCGGCTGCTGAAGGACACGATGATCAGATTAAAGAAATGCCTTAACGATCCGCCTTTCAATTACATGATCCATACTTCGCCAAATCCGGTCCCGAGGGCGGGCAAACCCGATTACTGGGGAACAGTGCAATATGATTTCCACTGGCACATAGAGATAGTGCCAAGGCTGACGAAGACGGCGGGATTCGAGTGGGGAACAGGCATGTACATATGCCCCACGCCTCCGGAAGAAGCGGCCAAGTACCTGAGGGAGATCAAGATATAATCCATATAAAAAGGAGGTGTTAACATGGCGGCAAACAACAGGGAGCGTATGGTCAAGGTAAAATTCCATCCTCAAACGACCTGCAGCGAGGTAAAGATAGCCGGTGATTTTACGGACTGGGATAAGGGAGCTATCATGATGTCCAAGTCAGGGCGGAGCGGGGAATGGATGGCGTCCTTAAGGGTTACCCCGGGCGAGCATCAGTACAGGTTCATAATAGACGGCAACTGGTATACGGATCCGAATACGGAACATACTACCAACCCTTTCGGCGCGGATAATTCCATATTGAGGGTCAGCTAAGATGCCAAAGGTAAAGGCCACTAAGAAAAAGAAAAATGTTCCGCAGGAACATACTGAGGAGAGGATTGAGCAAAGCAAGTATTTCATCCCTCCCCAGCCAGCACAAACCGCGCAAAAACAGGAATTCGATTTCCCCGGATCATACGGCGATAACAGGATAGTCCTTCTGGTCAGGGATCCCCACTGGATGCATTCATACTGGGAGATCAATGAAGCTAAATACAAAGAAGTTGCAAGTATCCTGGGTAGTGACATCAACCGTTCAAAAGAGATACTAAGGGTGCATGACGCTTCCGAGCTGCCATGGAGCAGCTTTGATATTGATGTTTTCGGCGGTGCTAAGAACTGGTATATAAATGTGCCAAGAGCAGGGCGGACCTATGTCGTTGATATAGGCTACCGAGCTGCCGACGGCAGGTTCATTGCTATGGCAAGGTCAAATGCCGTTACAACACCATTGGATGGTCCTTCAAGCGTGATCGATGAGGAATGGATGACAATAGATTTTGAGAGGATATACGCCTTATCCGGCGGCTTTGGGATAGGTAAAAGCTCTGCGGAAGTAAGGAAATTGATGGAAAAACACCTCAAAGCACAGCGAGTATCAGGCTGGATGTCTTCTCCTTCAAGCCCGTTCGGCGGCCCGCGTGAGAGGCCGTTTTTCCTGACAGCCAATACGGAGCTTATTGTTTACGGGGCGACCGAGCCCACAGCCAAGCTGTTTGTCCAGGGCAAGAGGGTGAATTTAAGGCGGGACGGGACATTTACTCTCCGCTATGCGCTTCCCGACGGCGAACAGGTGATCCCCATTGAAGCGGTAAGGGACGACGACCAGGAAAAACGCTCTATAACCCCGATCGTAAAGAGACACACAAAGTAACAGGAAATACCCATGGAACAAGGTTTCTTATCTATGATATTGCATTCCCATCTTCCGTATGTTCGGCATCCGGAACATGAGGAATTCCTTGAAGAGGACTGGTTCTTTGAAGCGGTAACCGAAACATACGTGCCCCTCATCGATACCTTTGAGAATCTTATCAATGACGGCGTGGCATTCAAGGTCACGATATCTTTATCCCCGACTCTCATGTCCATGTTCTGCGATGAGCTGCTCCAGCAAAGGTACCTGAAGCACATAGAGAGCCTGATAGAGCTGGCGGAAAAAGAATGCGAGCGCACAAGGTGGGAGCCGCAGTTCAATTCGCTTGCCCGGATGTACCTTGATAAGTTCAGGAGGGCAAGGCATGTCTTTGCCGAAAAATACGGGAGGAACCTGATAAACGCATTCAGGAAGCTCAATGATTCCGGATTCGTGGAAGTGATAACATGCGCGGCAACCCACGGCTACCTTCCTCTTTTTGAAATAAACAAGAATGCCGTAAGGGCGCAGATAAAGATCGCGTCGGATTTTTTCAGGAAACATTTCGGAAGGCCCCCGCTGGGGATGTGGCTGCCTGAATGCGGTTATGATCCGAATGACGACAAATATCTTGCTGAGTGCGGCATAAAATATTTTATTGTTGATACCCACGGGATACTTCACGGCACGCCCCGTCCCAAATACGGGATATTCGCTCCTGTATACTGCAAGAGCGGTGTGGCGGCTTTCGGCAGGGACGTGGAATCCTCGCGCGCGGTCTGGAGCGCGGAAGAAGGATACCCGGGAGATTATTCTTACAGGGAATTCTACAGGGATATTGGATTTGACCTTGATTATGACTACATAAGGCCCTATATCCATGTTGACGGCAGCCGAATTAACACAGGCATAAAATATTTCAAGATAACCGGGAGGACAAGCAATAAGTCTCCTTATGATCCCAAGGCCGCCGCAGATAAGGCGGCGGAGCACGCGGGCAACTTCATGTTCAACCGGCAGAAACAGATAGAGCACATCCACGGCGTTATCAATAAAAAGCCGATAATCATTTCACCTTACGACGCCGAGCTTTACGGCCACTGGTGGCATGAGGGCCCCCTGTGGCTTGATTATCTTTTCAGGAAGATACATTTCGATCAGGACGTGATAAGGCTTGTGACCCCTTTCCAGTACCTGCAGGAGAACCCGAGGAACCAGGTAATAACCCCGTCGATGTCATCCTGGGGATGGAAAGGCTACAGCGAGGTATGGCTGGAAGGCAGCAACGACTGGATATACAGGCATATTCACAAGGCGCAGGAGAGGATGATCGAGCTCGCAACGTCATATTATAACGAGAACGGCATCAAAGGAAGGGCGCTTAACCAGGCGGCAAGGGAGCTTCTGCTTCTGGAAGCAAGCGACTGGCCTTTTATCATGAAAACGGGGACGGTGGTCCCTTATGCCGTAAAGCGGGTCAAGGACCATCTGGGAAGGTTCACCCGCATTTATGAGGACATCAAGTCGAATTCCGTTGATGAAAGGTGGCTTTCTGATATAGAATGGCGGGATAACATTTTTCCTGAGATAGATTTCAGGGTGTATAAGGGAGTGCAGTAATGAAAGCCGCGATACTTGCCGGAGGATTGGGCACAAGGATGCATCCGCTCACTTGCGACATCCCCAAGCCCATGCTTCCTTTTGCCAATAAGCCGATCATGGCCCATACCGTTGAGCTATTGGCCAAGAACGGCATCACTGATATCGTTTCAATACTCTTCCACAAGCCGGAATCCATAATCGATTATTTCGGCGACGGCAGCTCCTTTGGCGTGAAGATGAGCTATGTCATCGCTCCGCGCGATTACGGGACCGCCGGGGCCATAAAGTACGCCGAGCCCAAGCTTGACGAGACCTTTCTTGTGATATCAGCCGATGTGGTGTGCGACTTTGACCTTAGGGAAGTCGCTGAGTTCCACAAGAGCAAAAGGCCTCTTGTGACGGTGGCGCTCACAAGGGTGGATAATCCGCTTCCTTACGGCATAGTGATAACGAACGGCGACGGGAGGATAAAGCATTTCCTTGAAAAACCGTCATGGGGAGAAGTAATAACCGACACGGTCAATACCGGCATATACGTGATCAATCCGATCGTCCTGCGCGAAATTCCCGAGGGCAGGGAATTTGATTTCAGCAAGGACCTTTTCCCGCGGCTGCTGGAAGCACGGGAGGCCCTGTACGGCTTTACTGCGAGCGGCTACTGGAAGGACATAGGCAGCCTTGCCGAATATGGCACGAGCCACAAGGATATCGCAAGGGGAATATTGAAAAAAGAATATGTGAGGATAGGCCAGGGAGCGAGGGTCTCTCCTTCAGCCAGGCTCATCGGCATGGTGATACTGGGGGAGAACACGATGGTGGGGGATGACGTGATAATAGAAAATTCCGTTATCGGGAAAAACTGCGAAATAGCCAGGGGATCCAAGGTGATCGAGAGCATATTATGGGACAACGTGAAAATTGAAAAGGATTCCAGCCTGAACAGGGCCGTCGTAGCTTCCAATTCCCAGATAGGGGAGAGGGCGCTTCTTGAAGAAGGATCGGTCATAGCAAGCAACTGTGTTTTCGGGCCGGACACCCACGTAAAACCGTATGTCAAAATATGGCCCGGGAAAAAAGTCGAGGAGGGCTCCACTGTTTCAACAAGCATTGTCTGGAGAGAGCGATGGACAAAGAAGATCTTCGGCGCGTACGGCGTCACGGGCATTGGCAATGTTGAAATAACCCCGGAGTTTGCTGCCACACTGGGCGCGGCGTACGGGTACATGCTGGGAAAAGGCAGCTACATCACGACAAGCAGGGACTGCCATAAATCATCAAGAATGATCTACAGGGCGCTTCTTTCCGGCGTGCTTTCATCTGGAGTGAACGTATCCGACCTTGAAATGGTCCCCATCCCCATAAACAGGTATGAGCTAAAAGCATTGAAGAGCAGCGGGGGGCTCCATGTGAGGAAATCCCCGTATGATCCATCGGTGATCGACCTAAAATTCTTTGATTCGGACGGGATGGACCTGCCCCCTTCCAAGGAAAAAACGATCGAGAGACTATTCTTCGGAGAGGACTTCCAGAGGGCTTCCATGGATGAAACGGGAAGGCTGAGCTTTCCTTTCTACAGGGTGGCGGAGCAGTACAAGGACGGGTTCCTGCACTTCATGAACGCCAAGGCAATAACAGGAAAAAGGCTGAAGTTCGTCATCGATTACGCGTACGGCAGCGTGTCGCAGATATTCCCATCCATTCTTGGAGAGCTGGATTGCGACGTGGTGGCCATCAATGCGCATGTTGACGAAACAAAGATCACGAAGACAAAGGATGAATTCGACAAATCCCTTCATCAGCTGTCACAGATAGTGACAACTCTTGGATGCGACTTCGGGATAATGTTCGACGCGGGCGGCGAAAAGGTCTTCATGGTGGACGACAAGGGCCAGATACTTTCCGGGGACGCAGCTCTCGCCCTTATGTCTATCCTTTACTTCCGGCACAGCGGGAAGCATGCTATGGCTACGCCTGTCACGAGTTCGCGCGTCATAGAAGAAATTGCCAGGATGTACAAGGGCAGGGTGATAAGGACAAAGACAAGCGCGAGGGCGCTCATGGAAGCCGCGCAAGAGCATGATGTGAGTTTCGTTGGGGAGAGACTTGGCGGCTTCATTTTCCCGAAATTCCAGGTATCTTTTGATTCCATGCTTTCGGTCGCAAAGCTCCTTGAATACATGTCAAAAGAGGATGTCCCGGTAAGTTCCATCATGACCGAGATACCGCCGGCCCACATGATGAAGGTGGATATAAGATGCCCGAACCAGTTGAAAGGCAAAGTGATGAGGGCCGTTATGGAAGATACGGGAGATAATCCTGTTGAGCTGATAGACGGGGTTAAGATATATCACAGAAAAGACTGGGCGCTGGTGCTCCCTGATCCCGACAATCCAAGCATATCCGTAAAAGCGGAAGCATCAGATGAAGCCACGGCCAAGAGGCTCCTTGACATATATGTCTCAAAAATAAAAGAAATTTGTATTTTGGAGGGAGGCAAGGAATGAAAATATTGATAACATCCCCGGAGGTGGTGCCTTTCGCGAAAACGGGAGGGCTGGCTGATGTGGCTGGCGCGCTCCCAAAAGCGCTTAAAATCCTGGGCCATGACGTGAGAGTGATCCTTCCAAAGTATCAAATGGTGGACAAGGGCAACTTTGACCTTAACAAAATATACGACAGCATCAAGATCCAGATCATGGACAGGATAGAATATGCCGACATATATGAAGCGGTGATCCCAGGGACCAATGTTATCGCGTATTTTGTGGCAAATGAAAAGTATTTTGGAAGGAGCGGGCTTTATCAGGAGAAAGGCGTTGATTATCCCGACAACCTTGAAAGGTTCACTTTTTACTCAAAAGCAGTCCTTGAGCTCATAAAGAAGATGGACTGGAAGCCCGATGTGGTGCACGCAAATGACTGGCAGAGCGCATTGTCCATAATGTATGTAAAGACAATACTAAAAAACGATCCTTTCTATGAGGATATTGCCACAGTGTATTCGATCCATAACATGGGCTACCAGGGGATATTCCCGTCCGAACAGATGCCGATAACCGGGCTTGGATACGAATATTTCACGCCGGACTCCCTGGAATTCTTCGGGAAGATCGCGCTCACCAAGGCGGGGTTCATTTACGCGGATGTCATCAATACGGTATCCGAGCAATACAGCCGTGAGATACAGACGCCGGAATTCGGCTACGGCCTGGACGGGCTGCTCAGGGCAAGGGCAAAAGATGTTTACGGGATAATAAACGGCCTGGATTATGAACTGTGGAACCCCGAGACGGACGCTTATATCGTGAAAAAATACGGGCCGAGAAGCCTTGACGCGAAAGCGGAGAACAAAAAAGCGCTTCAGAAGGTGAACGGCATCCCGCAGAAGGATGTCCCTCTCATCGGCATCATTTCAAGGCTTGCGGACCAGAAAGGGTTCGACATCCTCGCGCAGGACATAGAGAACATCATGCACCTGAACCTGCAGATCGTTCTTCTGGGAACGGGAGAGCCAAAGTACCATGAGCTGTTCCTGGAAATGAAGAAAAAGTATCCTGAGCATATAGGGGTCAACCTTGGCTTTGATGCCGCTTTAGCCCAGCTTATATATGCCGGCAGCGACATGTTCCTGATGCCGTCGCGTTATGAGCCGTGCGGGCTTGGCCAACTTATTAGCTACAAATACGGGACAATCCCGATCGTGAGGAAGACAGGCGGCCTTGCTGACACGGTCACTGACAATGTTACCGGTTTTGTGTTCGAGGAATATTCCGCGGCCGCGCTCAATGACGCGATCAAGAGAGCGGTAGCCGC
>Ga0315284_10000666_pt1 | contig 47034 bp, 59 predicted proteins | sample YL17G09_16_MG_FD_203696 | JGI IMG/M metagenome (GOLD analysis project Ga0315284, IMG submission 203696) | Sediment microbial communities from Yellowstone Lake, YNP, Wyoming, USA - YL17G09_16 | ecosystem: Environmental > Aquatic > Freshwater > Lake > Sediment | place: USA: Wyoming | collected...
TTTGCAAAGAGGTCGGGAGGTTATTGGAACGGAATGACTATATTGACGACCCCGACATTGTAAGGGCTTACGAGTCGGCCCTTGCCTCCCTTCGTAAGGTTGAAGGTGAATAATGGATATGAAAGACTGCCACCGCTGTCCTATATGTAACACGACCTGGCCGGAGAGCAAATTGAACAGCCAGGGGATATGCCCCTATTGCCGCGGGGAGGAGGACCGGCCGATGGAGGCCCAGCCTGCGCCTACGCCCAAGGTAGAGCCAGGGGCGAGAGTTATGCAATTAAATTTATTTGAGAAGGAGCCAGAATGAGCGGAGAACGATGCGCATACGCGCTATACACCGAGAACAGGCCGGACATGGGTCCAAGCGTCGTCGTCAGGCTAAATCTGCGAATGGCCCAGCTTGTGGCGGATGCGCTGGAGATCATCAATCCCGAAGAAGAGATCAACGAGCGGGACGCGAGAGAGCTCGCCGGGGACATCAGAAAAGCGATGGGAGGTTGACCATGGACAAACGAATCAAAATCCGTTACGAAGGTAAGCGTGGGTGTGGATACCGGAAGAAGGAAGCGCTCTATATCGTCAATTTCGATGGAGCCATGGCCCCCTGCGGGAAGATGCCCGTGGCCCTGGACGTCTGCCCGGCCTGCGGCGAAGGGATCAAGCCTGCGCGAGCCGTCTGGACATGGGTTGACGGTGATGTGCTTCTCAAGGAAGCGATTATGAAGACCTGTAGCTTGAAGGTCTGCCCGTCCTCCTGTCCGCTGTCGGCCAAGGCATTGGTCGGCGGCGAGAAGTTCGGCCAGGTGGGGCTGACCTGGATCGGAGAGAGGCATTATCCCACGCCGGCCGATTTCATGCGCGAAGCGGCGGCAATGGGAATCTCCAGGCGGATCAAGACGATCCCCAAAGGCTTCGCTCTTGGCAAGACCTGGGCGCTCCTGGCCCACAGGCTGACGATCCCGGCCACGGAGAAGGGCAAGGAGGCCACAGCGGGGATATTCTTCATGTACCAGCCGACCGCGATCGAGTACGTCTGCAAGGGCACCGAGACGAAGGAAGAGATCGACGCCCTGATCAAGCGGGGCCTGACGCCGATCCTGGTCGAGAATCCGCCGAAGGAAGCGCCGCCCGAGGAAAAGGAGTGGATTTGAGCTACTTCATCATCCTGGCAATTATGGGGATTGCGCTGGCCCTACTCTCCCCCAAGAGGACCAGGCTCGCCAAGCGAAACGGTCATCATTTGGGAAAAACCGACGATCGTGCAATAATGGAGAAGAAAGATGCGTAAAGTAAATTGGGATGTTGCGATCAGGCTAGGCGGCTGGGGCGTCATGCTCCTGGCCGTCGGTTTCTTTTGGGCCTGGATCATAAGTCTAATTTTCTAGGAGGATAAATGGCAGAAGAAAAGACCGCACAATTGGTCAAAATGTCGTCCGGGGATGTCGTTGAGCTCTCGCGAAACGTGCCCGGAATGATGGAGCTCGCCAGGGCTCTTTTCAAGTCCGGGATGTTCCCCGAGATCCAAAACGAGTTCCAAGTCCTGGTCAAGATCGAGTATGGCCGGGAGCTCGGGATTCAGCCGCTCCAGGCGCTCCAGACGATCGACGTCATCAAGGGGCACCTGGCAATCAGGTCACAGCTTATGCTCGCCCTTTTCCAGCAACGCGGGGGAAGGATCAAGATCACGCAGAAGGACAAACAGGGGAGCATCGTCGTCTTCTCAATAGGCGACCGCGAGCCCCTTACGGATCAATTCATGTGGGAAGACGTGGTCCGGGCCGGACTCGCCGGGAAGGATACCTACAAAAACTATCCGACCGACATGATGTATGCTCGTTGCATATCCCGTGGTATCAAAGCATACGATCCGGCGTCTGTCCTGGGCCTGGTGTCCGTCGAAGAAGCGATCGACCTGGAGCCCGTCGCGGGGACGGCACCGGCCGCGATCGAAGTCAAGACCTACGCCCTGCCGACCGGTGAGCCCAAGCCCGAGAAGCCGGAGAAACCAAAGAAGGCCAAGAAGGAAGAGCCCCCGATCGAGCAGACGAAAGCCGAGCCTCCGGCCGCGGCGGGGCCCGAGAAGCCTGCCGAGAAAGCCCAGGCACCCAAGCCTGAGGACGTCGAGCCCGAGATCGTCAAACCCATGCTTTCGGCAGATGCCGAGCCCCACCCGATGATCGTTGAGCTCTTGGAAAAGATCTCCAAGAAATTCAGCCGGCCGGATCTCCAGGCGAAGCTGATCGCCAAGACCGAAGGCAAGTACCAGGTCAAGATCAAGAATTTCCCCGCAGACCTGACCGAAGATCAAGCATGGTGGGTCGTCGGGGTGCTTGACAACACCTGGCAGAGAGAAGAGGCGCTCCTGTGCCAACGGTAGCTGACAATCTTCAATTGGCCCTGGATAAAGCGGACGAGGATTTCTCTCCGCCCAGGCAGATCGACAAATCCGTCAACCGGGCGTCCTCCGCTGGCTGGCTCTATGATTGCCAGAGGCACCTGGTCCTCATGCGGCTGGCACCGGAGAAGGAGATCGTCGGCAAGGATCAGCGGCGCAGGTTCGCCGAAGGCGCCAAACAAGAGATTCTCATGCGGGACGATTTCAGGAGAGCCGGGGTGAATATTCTGCCCATGAAACCGAAGGGCAGGGTCATCCAGGGCCCAGAGATAAAGTTTGAGCCTGACGACCTTTTCGAGATCAACGGAGTGAGCCCGATCCCCGTCGATTACAAAAGCTGCTCGTCTGCCATCTTCCGCGAGATCAAGAGATACGAAGTCGGCTCAGACCTGAAACGCTCCCGGCTGACCTGGATCAGGCACTACCCAGTCCAGATGAACATTTATTGCGCCGGTTGGGGCGCGACCTACGGGCTCATGCCGTTCAAGGACAAGGAGAGCGGGGAAAAGAAGATCATCGAATGCCCGTACAACTCCGGCGACTATTCCTTCGTTGCCGATGGGTTCACGGAGATCAACCGGATGGTCGAGAAAGAGGACGTACCGGCCGTCATCAACAACAATGCGGTTTGCTCGTTCTGCGGATTCCGCGACCATTGCTATCCAGAAGAGAAGCCGAAGGCCGCGGTATCGAAGATCCAGGATCATGAGCTCGCCATGAAGGTTCTGTCTTTGCTTGAGCGGCGTCAGGCCATGCTCTCCTCGGGGATCAAGCAGGCGGCGAAGGAGCTCGAAGAGACCGAGGACGAGATCAAGGGCGAGATCCGGGCCCTAGGCGAAGTCGTCGAGATCGGAGACTACCGCGTGACCTGCCAGAAATCGACTAGGACCGAATACGAGATCCCGGACGACGTGAAGAAGCAGTACAAGAAGATCGTCGATTCCTGGAAGCCGATCAAAATAGAATTCTTTGGAGGTCCACTATGATGCTATTTCTCATGAACAGGCACCTTGTCTTTCTCAATTGGCGGTTCCCGTTTATCCACATCAGGTTCAGGCACTTGATCCAGAAGGGAAGGCCCCATGGCCTATGAACAGGATGCCGGGATCGATTATTCAAAGCTGATCTGTCCTCTCTCGATGGCGGCCCCCCAGCCCAGCTATTGCCAGACGACGGCCTGCGGCGCCTGGGTCCAGAAACCAAGCAAAAGGGGCGGCCAGATCCGCGTCTGCGTCATCATAACATTCTTCAATAGGGTCGGCCTTCATATCGGGAATATCGGAGAATACTTCAATGACTTGAATTGGGCCAAAAAGAAAAAGGACGGGGACAGGCCCCGAAGGAGAGAGCCAGAAGATGACCAAAAAAGGGACGAGCCGGATTATCTTTAGCCTTTTTTTCGTCCTCGTCTTTTCTGCGATCGCAGGAGGACAAGATTACATCACGACATCCTATTACGGGCCGGGCTTCCATGGCCGGCAGACGGCCAACAGGGAAGTCTTCGATATGTATAGCCTCACCTGTGCCAGCAGGACGCTGGCCTTCGACACCTGGATCGAGATCCAATGCGACAAGACGATGCGGTCGATCATTGCGCGAGTTAACGATCGAGGCCCTTTTTGGCCCGGGCGGGATCTCGATGTCAGCTACGCGGTTGCTTACCACCTGGGAATTCTTGAGATTGGCGTCGCGGATGTCAGGATCAGGGAGATCAAATTCTCGAAAGGAGCCATGCTATGCCTCGAACGCCTGATGGGAAATGGGTCGATAAAAACGGCCGACAGTTCACGATGCACGATTGCGTTCGTGCTCTTCATGCAGGGATTACTCGGCTCACCTGGGAAGTGAATTTCGGCGAGAAGACAAAAGACGATCCCCGCAAGAAGGCTAACTACCTTCGCGACATCGAGATCCTGGAGGTCATCCAGGACAGCTTCAAATCTTCCGCCAAGAAATTCGTCGAGAGCCAGAAGCAGGCCGTCAAGTTAAAGATCCCGGGCGGTGGCGACAATTGACCGATCCCCCGGCGACCCGAACGAGGAGGAAAGATGAATTTTCTGACGCCCTGTAAAGCTATGCGAGCGAAATGCCTGGATTGTAGTGCGGGATCATACAACGAAGTGAAGCTCTGCCCGATGGACGATTGCCCGTTATACCCATATCGTTTTGGGCACCGCCCTGCCCGGAGTACCCCCGGCCCCCCAAAAGTCAAAAACCCCCGTCCCACGACGGGACTTTTCGCCAAAAAGGGCCATTCTGCGATCGATCAGGGGCCCCGTTGATCAACAGGAGCGTGATGGCCATCGACCCCGGCGTCAGCACGGGCTGGGCCTTCAAGCCGGCGAATTCCGAAGAAGAGGTCATCATCGGGACGCAGCACTTCCCGATCGTCCGCGGTGAGAGCCGGGGGATGCGCTTCATCCGCTTCCAGGGCTGGCTCTCAACGTTCATTGTCGGCAACCAGCCGGGCCTGGTCCTTTATGAAAAGGCGCATTTCCGGGGCGGTGCCACGACCGAGATCCTGGTCGGCATGACGGCCCTGATCGAGACGGTCTGCTCGGTCAATCGGATCGAATACGGACACGCCCGATCCGACGAGATCAAAAAGATCATCTTGGGCAAGAGCGTTGCCACGAAGGAAGAAATGGGCCACGCGGCCCAAATGATGTTTGGTCCGATCGACATCGAAGACGAGCACCAGGCAGACGCGCTCTGTCTCCTGGGCTATGCGATCAGGAAAAATATGCTGACGATTGTGGAGTTCGTATAGCCAGGAACAACGGGAGTACGAGGCCGAGGATTGACGAAGGAGTCCCCCCATGCCGAATGAAGTGAAGGACTTGCTTGATTTGCTTAACGCTGTGACCCCCGACCCGCTGACGGGGTTGACTACGATTATTATGCACTTTTCGACACTTGACCGCCTCCGCGCCCTTGTAAACCACGCCGAGGACTACGCGCGGCTGATCAAGGCGGCGAGAGATGTTGAGGAGAGCGGGATCAATTTTACGTATCCGCGTTTTTACGAAATTCAGGTAGATAAATCGGTATGGAATGAGTTGAAAAGCGCCCTTGCGCGGGTAGAGGAGGAAACATGAAAACCGTCCGTGACATCCTGATAGCCGAGTTGAAAAGAATGGAGGCCGACGGGCTGATTGCCCCCAGGGAGTTGTGTGTATGTGGGATGAACCGTCCCGACGTGATGCTTGGCGAGGGTGATGATTGCTTTAGTTGCGTCCCCGCGAAACTGAAGGACGGCATCTACGTCCCAATGGAGGAAACATGAAAACCGTCCGTGACATCCTGATAGCCGAGTTGAAGCGCATGGGGGCCGACGGGCTGTGTGGCGAAAATTGCGGTTGTTCTATGGATGATCTGCCGTGCGCCTTTGAGAACGACATCACCGAATGTGAACCGGCCAGAAGAAAAATCGCCACCGCCGAGGATGTTCGCGTGGACGCAGACTTTTCGATAGGCGATGAAATCTACGTCCCAATGGAGGAAACATGACACCCGAAAAGTTGGCTGAAAGGTTGACGGTTTGGAAAATGCTTATCCATGAGGGCGTCTGGACCGACGAGGACGCCGAAGCCCTGGACCAGTTGCGGGCGATGCTCAAGGAGCCGACGAGTCTCGTCGGGCATAACGAGCAGGTTGACCTAGACGGAAATATCTATCGACATGGAGGAAACATGACACCCGAAAAGTTGAGGGAATGGCTGGTTGGAATTGAGAAGGACTTCGCTTGGTCTATCGGGAAAAGGGACATGGAAGCCCTCGCCCAACTTCGCGCCATGCTGGATGCGCGGGACATCAGGGACATAAAAGAAAAAATTGATGACGACGACATCGAAGACGCCCTTGAAGCCCTGTGGAAAATAACCGGTTATCTAATGGTCCTGGGTCGTCCCATCAAAGAGTGGCTTGTGGCCTTCCTCCGCTCCAAAGGAATCACGGTGACGCCATGACCAAGGCAAGCAAGCCCAAGGGAGTCAAGGAAGGAAAGCCGGGGGTGTTTAATGTAGCCATTAATGCCCTGGCGGATTTTAGGATCGGCCTAGCCGATGACGGCCCGCAGAAAGGTTGGACCGCCGAGATCAACAAGGCCATCGCCGTCCTCGAAGCGGCGGGGGAGGTACATCCTTGGGAAGACATGGACAGGACGTGCGACATGTCCGCATCGGATACGCGCCGTATCGCAAGGGCCATCTACGAGGCTCACCGTGACCGCTAGGCACTACCTTGCGCTGGCATGGGGCGTACTGGCCGCGAAGGGGATGGCGTGAAACTCATCCTCGGCGACTGTCTCGAAGTTATGAAAACGCTTCCCGACAAGTCCGTTGATGCCGTGATAACGGACCCGCCGTATCCAAAAGAATTTGAATATCTATACGGGGAGATGGCAAAAGAGGCTAAGCGTGTTTTGAGAATCGGGGGGAGCCTGTTGACGCTATGCGGTCATTCGCAACTGCCGCGAGTATTGAATGATATTAGCGAACATCTGAAATACCGCTGGATTATTCGCTATAACCACAAATCCTATGCGCGACTTTCAATGGGGATTTTGGCAACGTGGAAGCCCGCCCTATGGTTTGTAAATGAAAAGTTGTCTCCGCGTTATTGTATCGCAGATATGATAGACGGCTCACCGCGTAGCAAAAATTCGGGGCACCCCTGGGAGCAAGGATTAGATTATTCAGAATGGGGGATAAAAAATCTCACCCGCGAGGGTCAAACGGCCCTCGACCCCTTCATGGGTTCGGGCACAACGGGCGTCGCTTGTGTCCAAACGGGCCGCGACTTCATCGGCATAGAGATTGACCCCGGATACTTCGCCATAGCAGAGAGACGGATAAAAGACGCGCAGGCCCAAGGGAAACTAATCATGGAGGCTTTAGCATGACAGGCAAATCATCAATCATCCTGGCCTTCGCGGTACTGGCCGCGCTCACGGTCGGGCCAAGGAGAGAAGTGTGAATAAAAAAAGGTCTTTCATCCAAAAGGCTTTAGTAAGCCTCGCGGGCTGGTCGGGCCGGCGCCAGAACAGAAACTTCAAATGGCTACGGGACAAGGCCATTGCGTTTGACCTTCTGATGGGAATGACGGAAGAGAGCCTCGCCCGGATCTATAAGGTCTCGATCGACACGGTCAGGCGTGCTAAGCGAAGGGCTCCCAAGAGCAACTACATTCGCGTCCAGCAATATCTCACGCAGGCTACTTTGAAAGCAGAAAAATGGCGCCAGCCACAGCTAAGCCTGCCAGACCCAGCTTCCCTACCGTTGCCTGGAAGCGAAGCAGACCATTCTCCTTCTGGAGAGCCTTTATAAAATCCTTGGATGCTTGGTTGCCGTCCTTCTCTGCCTGCCATCCTCCGATCGCCTTATCGTAGTCCAGCTTGAGGGTCGCGTAGGCCCTGTCCTTGACCTCGATCACCTGGTTCAAAGAAACGATCTGTTTCCTATACTCGCCGATCTCGGTTTCCCTGAGCAGGTCCTTGGTCTTCATGACCGCTACCGCTTCGTGCAATAGGCCGTTCTCTTCCTCGACGGTCTTGGCGTCTTCGATCTTCTCTTCCAGGCCGGCGATGACCGTGTTCGTTGAATCGATCTCGCCGTGGTAGCCCTCGATCACTCTGTCGCGGTTAGAGATTTCTTCCTGGAGCTCGGCAACCTGAGCTTTGGTTTTTGCCTCTGCGGCGGAAAGGCCCGTTTGAAGATCCTTGATAGTATAGCCGAGATCCTCGACCTTTTTCTGGGCGGCGTCATATTGACCATGCCAATACTCCGATCGACGACAGGACTTGAGGAAGAAAAAGAGGAAGACCAGGACCGCGGCTGCGGCCGTGATCTTAGCCCAAGGGGGAATGGACCTTAGGCTGATCGCCATTTGAGTTCTCCTGTCCGTTTTTTTTGTTTGCGAAGATCCCCGTGATGCCCTGAACGCCGCGGACGGCAAGAAGGGCGATCGCGATGTCGCGGATCGCCTTGATGGCCGCGATGATGACTTCGGGCGTGAGTTCCTTCGCCGTCCTGGCTAGGATGATGAGGATCAAAATCGCGCCGGCGGCGAAGACGAAAGAGATAAGTTTTTGCGAAGTCATCTTGTAAAGGAGCCGGATCGAGCAATCCTTCGGGCCCCATTTTATTTTCGCGGCACCAGGTTTCTTACTCACAATTCTTTTCCTTCGTCCAGAGATTGATATATTCACGTTTCACCCGTAAAACGTAATCCCAGTTCCGCAAAAGACCTTCTGGGCCGGGATTTCCAGCGCTCCCCCCATTATACCGGGCCAAGACGACTTCGTTCGGCCAGCAGCGCCAGAAAGGCTTGGGCACAAGCTGTTCGCGGAGTTGGACCAGGAGCTTGCCGGCGAGCTCGACGTTATAGACCGGATTGTAGAGATCCACCCCGGGGCCGCGGAAGCCAAGGTTCCAAGCTGTGCTGAACATGACCTGCATTAAGCCGTAAGACGCGCTCACTTCTTTCGGGTCGCGGTCCTTCAGGTCTGGAAATTTGGAGCCATACTTTTCCCAAAATTCTTTTTCGTACCTATAGGCCATCGGGTCCATGGATGATTCGACCATTGCGATCGCTTTCAGTAAAAGTTTTTCTACCTGGAATTTCTTCGACACCATGCAGAAGACCTTGTCCAGGTCGATCGACCCGTTACTCATGTATAAGTTCCTCCTTTTTTATGGTGACTTGTAACCTAGCCTCGTCTTTGCCTTTGCCGAGACCTGGTCCTTTATTTGCCTTGCTATATATTCCAACGTCTTTCTTTTATTTTCGTCATCCATACCGGCCCAGTTCGGCCTTGACATGGCCCTTCCAAAACCCGCCGAGATTTCGGACTTGGCTGTCGCCGAGAGTTTGTCGTATTCGCCTGGCGGGATCTTGTCTTTCCCGGCGGGTTTCGACAGGTAATCCATGGAAAGTCTGAGCCTATCGAGTTCCCGGCCAGTTGAATCCTTGGGATTATTCAGGCCGTAGGTTTGGATCCCGACCCCCATTGCGCTTAGGGCGGTCATGCCCATTATTTTCAATACGCTCATAGGGACTAAATCGGGATTGTCCTTGGCGACATCCAGGAAGTCCTGCGTGACCATGGGCACAAATCTCTTTGCTATCTCTGCATCTGCCTTAAATTCTTTCCCGCCGAACCCTTTTCCCCTCATCAGACCCAGGACGAAAGAAGGCCATGGCGCTAACTTGGATTCCGCCGCCCTTCCCACTATATCAAGACGATTCGTTGATCTGTATCCCTCGCCCAGGGTCGCAACTTTTCCCGTTGTTGAGCTTACCGTCTCGCCTGACCATAGCCGACCCACGAGCGTTGCCAACTGTTGAAGTCCTCCCCAAATATCTATTCTTGTATTCCCCAAAATTATCTTTCCAAAATCGGAGCTTCTTGGGTCAAGGCCAACTGATACTCCGGCTAATTTCGCCAATCCTAAAACGGTCAGCCCCTGTCCCGTGAAGGCCAGGAGGGTCGTGACGGCTTCTCGTCTTGCAAATGGATCGAGCTTTATATAATAAGCGGGGTTTATAAGGCTCAATCGGGCCGACCAGTTTCGGGGCGAAAAGAATACGGTATTTAGGGCGACCGCCGCTCCCTCAAGTTTTCCGAGTCTTCCCCTAGCCGTATTAATATTCACGACCTTGGCTATGTCTTTTGCTAATTTTATATCGTCATATGGCTCACGGCCCAGATCCTCCGCTCGTTTTACAAGATAATCAAAAGCGTCAGCCCTCAACCTATTGGCAAATCCGGTAAAGGCCCGATTCGATGCGTGAACTATTTTTCCGGGGATATAAACTTTATTTAGTGCGGCCGCGATTTTGCCTTTTCCCGGTATCTTTTCTGCTATTGAGGATTGGTACGGCTCTTCTCTGACCCGGACGTTCTCGCCGATGTCCGTTAAGGCAACCCCCGCCTTCTTCATCAAATCGAACGTCGGCCTTGAGGCTATTTCAGCCTGGGACGCTTGGAATGCTTTCTCACTCGCAAGCCACTTAAATTGTTCGGGGAATGCTTTCCAGAATATTCCCGGATGCCTAGCCTCCATCAATATTCCTTGCCTTAATGAAAAGGAAACATCGCCAGCGGTCATATATGCCCTGGAAAGATTCAGCAAATCCAGCCCAACAGTCGTTATTCTCTTGAATAATGTCGGATCTTCCACCAGGGTCTTTGCGAATTCCGGGCCGAATACTTTTTCCAAAAGGATCGCCCTGCTTGGCGGGGGAATCTTCCCTTGCAATAAGTCCGAAAACGCCTCTCCGGCATTGATGGATTCAAACCCCTTAAGTTTCGGGCTGTCAATAATCATGTCGTGCAAATAGTCGAAGTCCCCCTGGGTTAATTTGCCCTTGAGCGGTTCCGTCCCGACTTCTGGATACTTCCCTTTCAATGCGCCTAACTGGGCATAAAACCCTTGCTCGCCGCCAACCCTTTTGCCGGCCGCAAGCGCCTCCCTTAATCTTCTGCCGGTTTCCTTTGATCTCAATATCTGCTGTTCTCTTCTTTTGGGTCTGGCCTCTTTGATGGCGTCCATGACCTTTTGAACGACAGGATCGACAGACGGATCGACCCCGATCTCTATGGGTGCGGTATCTGCTGGAGTGGCCCCGGCCGTTTCTTCCGGGACGGTTTCCGGGATTCCCGCCCTTTTAAGGGCTCGCTTTTCTTGAATGGCCTTAATCGTTCTCCGCACTTCTCCGACAAAGTCATATCCGCCGTAGAATTGCCTTAAATCCTCGCCTTGGGGGGCATTCATGTTCTTTAGGTCCGTGAGCAATCTCTTCAATACAGGATCGTCCTTGAGCAATGTCCAATTCTCGCTGACAATTTGGCGGATTCGTTCCCCTGTCATGCCCCGCTCTCGGGCCATCTCTTCATTGGTCTTGTTTTCAAGAATGGATCCCTCAAGTATCTTGATGTCCCTTGCCTCGTTTGGCCCCTCTTCTACATTTAGGCGAATTCGCTTTTTGATCCCATCGATCGTTGCCTGCCTCTCAAGATTAACCTCTGGCCCTTCGACCTTGCCTTGGAATTCGGCGGCCTCTAGCGGGATCGTTTCGTCGATCTGGATTTCTTTCTCGACCATCGTCGGGCGCTTTTTGGTCCACGGCCGCTTATCCGTCCAATACGTCAAGGCGATCGTCTTCCTCAGGTAATTCTCCAGCGGAATACCAAGGGCAGGATCGTATTTGCGAAGGGCTCGTTCAGCGAGTTCGGGCCGGTTTTCCACCGGGACGTTGATTTTGTCAAGGGTCTTCACAAGCTCTTCGTTGAAGCTGGTCGGCAATGGCGCGGACGGGAGTGCTTCATCGATCGTCCCCTGGCTTGGCTCCGGCTCGACGATTTCCTTTTGGACCGGCTTCATCCCAAGAAATTCCTGCTTCTGATAGCGGGGGAGGGGGACGTATTCGGCCTTCCCTTCTCCCGGCGCTTTCTTCTCGACGAGTTGCGCCCAGGCTTGGCCGTCAGCTTGAGGGCCGATCTTTATGTGCCATCCGTCATCGAAATATGGCTGCATCTTCGATCGAGCTTCATCGACATCGGCGAAATGCCTTACTTTGCGAACATCGAAGCCGGCTTGGGCATCGGTCTCCAACGGCACCTTCGTCTCAAAAAGCGTCGGCTGCTCCGTTCGATCCAGGACGGCCGCCTTTTTCGGCTGAACCTTCTCCGTTGCCGGAGCGAATTCCCCGCCGAAGAGAGGCTTCTGTTCCTTGACGGCCGAAGGAATTAGCTTTACCGCTCCCTTCTCCTCGAAGGCTTTGGCCTGTGCCTCTTCTTCTGCCTTGAGCTCGGCGGCGACCTTCGCCTCCGTGTCCGCCATGATCATCTCTTCCAATCCCGTCATCTCAGGGGTTATCCGCCTTGGTTGGGGTCTAGTTGGTTCGGCGGGAGCACCTGAGCCGGCCGGATCCCCGGGCGGGGCCGCTTTTGTCCGGTATCCCGGCTCCCTTCTTACTGCGGCCCTGGTCACAAAATCGACAAACTTCTCCGCATTGTCCTTCTCCCAGGCATCGATCAGGGCCTTGGCCTTGATCCGCTCATCCAGGGAAAGATGGCGCGGGTCTTCCGTAAATTGTATCATGAGGTAGTCTTGATATTGATCTTCGGTGTTCTCCCTCTCGCGCTGACCGGAGACCCTTTCCTGGTGAGCCATATCACGATCAACGTCGGCCCTAGTGATCGGATGCTTCCCTGTTCCATGGATCTCGTCCCTGGCCCATTCGATGAAGGTATTCAAGTCATCCATCGTGATGTCGGCGCCTTCTTGCTGTGCGAGTTCGGTCAATTGGCTGACCGTTCTACCTCTCTGGTTATTGACCAGCCCGGGGAATTTCCTGCCGAATTCCTTGATGTCCAGGAGCTCGCCGCCCATGCCGTGTTCGGTCTCCAGGGCAAGGTTGATCCCGCCCTGGTTGCGGATCCAATTTAAAAACGGATATTGGGGGGCCTTCCCGGTCGAGACCTTCTCGGCCGGCTTCCGGCCCTGCCAGATTCTAATTCGCTCAGGAAGGTCTTCTTTTGGGCCCAGCGGCCGAAACGACCCCTTGCCCGGATCGCTTTTCGATTCGAGCATAGCCCAGCCGCTCTTCCCAAAATCCTTGGAAAGATAGGTGACGTTCCAGCCTTCATCGATGACGGGCTTTATTTGGACCAAGAATTTGTTGATTTCCTTGATCGGGACAATGCCGCTCTTTGGAAACATGCCAGGGATCTTCTCCCCGGCCGGGAAGGCCCGGGGCGCCGGCAACTCCGCAGGCGCGGGGGGTCCGGCTGAAAGGGAAGGCGTATATTTGGCCGGTATTTCATCCTTCTCCGGCACCCGCCAGCCGCGAATCTTCTCGATCTGGTCTCTCTGTTCTGGGCCGTATTCCATGAAGCGAGCTATATCGAAGGCCCAGGGCGCCTTCCCAGCCTTGAGGGCAATGCTCTCCGGTGTCTCGCCCGTGATCGCGGCACCGGGCCTTTCGACTTCCCATGGATGTAATTCAACGACGGTAAAATTATCGGGCGGCGCGTCATAGCCTTTTACGATTATTGCGTCGTGGCCTTGGGACATCGCCCATTTGCTGAGGGCCCTGGCGCCTTCCATCCTCTGGCCGCCTTCTGTCGTTTTATATTTGGCTATCAAATTCAGCGCTTCTTCGCCATTTAGGACCAGGGGATTTTTGAATGTTTTTTGTTCCCTTTGGACAGGTGTCGCATATTGCTTCGCCGTAGGTTCATGGTCTGTCCAATATATCCCAGCGCCAAGGTCTCCGGCGTCCGTCCCATATCCTTCCGTTGTTTTTGGGCGAGCGCCGCGATAAAGATTCATTGTTATAGGCTTTCCGCTTTCCGACGCGGCGGCCGAAGCCGGATTATCGACCGCAAGCGGATGGAGTTCGTCCCATTGCGCCTGAGCCTTAACCATCCCCGCCGCTTTCTTTTCCGCCAATATTTCCGCTGGAGACTTCGGGAAAGCCATTTCAACTTCAGGTTTAGGTTGAAATTCGGTTGGTATTCCGCGAGCCTCGATCCCGATGTCAAATTGTGGCTGAAGCGGCGCTTCTTCTGGCATTCCAAAAAACTCTTTTCCTGTTATCTTGTTGATCTCTGATTGCGTGACCTTGTATATTTCCCTGTCCGGCAATTTCTCTATTTCCTGCCGTGCCACACTTGACATTTTGGGATTCGACCGTGCGATATTCTTGAGGTCACCGCCCGTAAAAGAAAGGGCCGCAAGCGTTGCCCCGCCGGACACCCTTTCCTCTATCCCGCCCGGAGTCGTAGCCGCACCCAGCCCGAACATGGCGGGGATTCTCTGAGACAAGCGAAGCCCGGATGTTAGCCCCAATCCGCCATGCATAATTTGCCCGGAAGTCGCGCCTTTCAAAGCGCCCGTCACCCCACCTTCCGCTCCACCCATAACTGCGCCATGGGCGGCAAGTTTGAACGGACCGGGAGTAGCCATTATCATCGGAATGTCGAACCCAGCAGAGCCTAGACCGGATATGACTTCTTTAAGAACGGGGACCTGAATTCCCTCTTGGGATAATTTGTTCCCGTAATAGTCCCAGTTGTCTTGAAGTTCCTTAAAAAGACCTCCCCTTAATTCGTCCTGAGGAATCCCGGTGACCTTAGAAAGTCCCTTGCCGATTAGGTTTGAATAGAAATCCAGAGCGCTCGCCGTCCTTGCCGCCGCCTTATAGAATCCTCCGCCTAAAGTCTTAATCTCGGCCCAGGCGTCTCTCGCAATTTGACCTATTAAGGAGTTCGGCGGATTTATCAGCGTCCTCGCAGTCTCCTCGTCTTTGGGAACCTGCTCGACCTTGAACCGCCCAATTTGCTTGAAGGGAAAGCCGGACGGGGATGTTTTAGGCGTTCCGTCAAGACGTAAATCGGGCGGCGCAGTTATCGACTGACCCACAGGGCCGTCGAGAACAAACCCCGCTGGAGGCTTCGGCGTAGGGGAGTCCAGAACAAACCCCTTCGGCGGAGTTATTTCCTGCGCTACCGGGGTATCAAGGACAAACCCCGGCGGTAAGATTATCCTTTCCTGCCCAACCGTTTCGGCCCCATTCATTTAACGACCTGGCCCGTCCTTATGTCATACCAATTTATCCCATCGTCCGACCCGATGACTTGTCCCGTGCTTGCGTTCGTTGCCGTCTTTTTATAGGCCGGCCTCGCCAGCATCATCGCCAGAATCGGATTGACCGAATTCGATTTCGGGACAGGCGTCGTGCCCAGCCAATTACCGTTGCCGAGAGGGGTCGGGAGATTCCCCGTCCCAACTGTTTGGACGGGGGCGGGTAGCGTCGGCGCTGTGGTTGCGCCTATTGTTTTAGCGGGGAGGCCCAATGCTGGGGTTCTAGGAAGAAACTCCTCGGAAGGGGGGTAATTGAGGGTCTTCGTTGCGTTAATTCTGTCAACATCCCTAGAGCTATTTATGAAAATCTTGTCATCAGCGGTCAACCCCTTCCCCTCTAATATTTTGTTCCTGATACGGCCCAAGAGATATATGGCCTGGCTAGCCAACCCTGAATCGTCGATCCCACCTACCTTAATATTTCCAGAATTTCCCGCCTGCCATTGGCCGGTGACGAAGGCTTGGGATTTGTCTATCTCTGAAATCCAGGTCTTTTCGATGTCGGTCAGTTTCCTTCCGATCGTTCCGCCCTCGGCTGCGAATGTCCTTTCGGCAAGGTCCTGCTTTGCCTGGCTTACTCCCAATTCTCCGGCTCGCAATCCCATCTCTGGCTTCTTGACCTCTTCGATGTCCTGTGTTTGCCTCATGCTTTGGAAGATCTGGTTGACAATTCCCCGGCTGGTTTCATCCGACAATTTCATGATGTCGGATATATCCTTGGTCGAGGCCGCGCCCTTGAGGGAATTCATGATGCTCATGGCGTGTTTCTGCTGGATGTCCGTCATCTGGTCCTGGAGCGGCTTGAGGCTGGCGGGGTCTTCCCCGTCCAGGATCCTTTTGCTGATGATGGCCTGGAGACTTTGGATCTCCGGCAACTTCGAGACATCGATCTTCCAGGCCTCGCGGAGCCGCGTCATCATGTCCTCATGCTCGGCGGATTTCTCGCCGCGCGTCAGGGCCCCAGCCCCCACCCTCTCGATCATGGTGTTCTTTGATCGAAGGTTCTCGAGCCCGGTGTAGCCCTCCTGCGACCTTTCGAGATATTTCATCCGGTTCTCGGATTCCTGTTCGTTCAAGGTGCGTTGATTCTGGAATTCCCGGCCCATGATTCCCGTTCTCATCAAGTAGTTCATGAGAAATTCGAGGTTCTTGTTGATCTGCGCGTTTCGATCGACGTATGCCATGACGGCCCCCTATTGTTTGATCCCGCCGAGCAATGCTTCCAGAAGTTCCATCGGGGTCATCTGGTCGATCGTCTTCTGCGGCGCGGCCGCCTGCATCTGGCCCTTGAAGAGATCCGGCATAAGCATCGCCAGAATCGGATTGACCGAATTCGATTTCGGGACAGGCGTCGTGCCCAGCCAATTACCGTTGCCGAGAGGGGTCGGGAGATTCCCCGTCCCAACGAGACCGGTATTTATGGCCGGTGGCGGAGCGATGTTCCCGATCATGGGGGCGTTCAATGTGGCGTCCGCGGCCGCTCCCTGGCCCCAGGGCGAATCATAAAGGGACCCGCCAGGGTAGTAGGCGCTCATGTCCGGTGAGACCTGTTGACCCGCCGCGGCACCGGCGCCGGCCTTGTTGCCCAGGAGAAGCGTCAGGATCATCCCTACGCTGCCCCAATCGATGTCCGATTCCGGCTGTTCGGTCGTGACCGTTTCCGTTGTCGTCCTGGGCCGCCCGGCCATCCTCATCTGGTCCATGATCCGGTCCGAAATGCTGTTTCCCCTGAGCCCGCTGGCGCTCGTGTCCGGGGTCTTAGATCTTTTCCAAGTTTCGGCCATGGTATCCTCCTACTTCCAGCCGCTCATGAGGCTGAGAAGATATTGCATAAGCATCGCCATCGATTGGTTGCCTTCGCCTCTCCTGGCCGCGTTGATCGCTTCCTTGAGTTGCTCAAAGGTCATCCCGGATCCGAACATTTGATTCGCCAGGCCACCCCTTTGAAGGTTGATGCTCTGGAGTCCCTGCTCCGCTCCGATCCTCTGCCCGGCAAGGCCGGAAGCCAAGCCTGTGTAGCTCTCAATATCGCTGCGTTTCTGGGCTTCATTGGCGAGAGCCAGGTCGCGGAGAGTGTTGGAGACATTGCCTTCCGTGTTCCAGGAACCCTTGTTGATCAATCCCATTCCGGCTCCCGTTCCGAGCATCCCTTCGCTCTGAAGGGTTGAAAGAAGATCTTGGCGAGAGGCGTTCCCGGCGCCCCGAATTTTGTCCAGGTTGCTGCCGAGAATGTTGGTCAGCATCGTGTCCGAAAATCCCGGCTTCCGGCCAAGAAATTCCTGCCCCCTGGCCGTCAGGCCCGTCAAAAGGGTTTTGAGATCTTCGGGGTATTCGTAGTCCGTCAGAAGGCCCTTCCCCTTCCCCATGAGCATCTTCCAGAAATCCGTCAGGTCGCCGCTCCAATCGAATTCCCCGCCGCCGTCTCCCCCCTGCTTCAACTTGCTGCATTTACAGACGATTCCGTCAGCCCAATATCCGCTAGGACATTTCGTGCTGTCGCTGCCAACGTTCCCCCCCGGCATGAGGATCTTTTGACCGCAGGGGCAATCCGCGTCCACCGCGCCGGAATAGATCTTTGATCCCTTGCAATCAATCGGTGGGGTAATCGGCGTGATACCTTTGCAACGCCCCGCGACGCATTTCTCTCCGGCAGGACAATCGGTGTCCTTCGTGCATGCGTCTCCGCCGCCGCCGCCGCCGCCGCCGGTTCCACAATCGCATTTCCCCGGCTTGATCGCACTCGTGTCAATACATTTCCCGGACCCGCAAGTGGCGTCGTTCCAGCAAGATTTATCCTGATAGCAGGGCCCGCAGGCGGGGTCCGCAGAAGTGCATGGGACCGCTGGGGCCGCGCAAGGGGTCGGAGCCGTATATCGCTTGACCGCCTTGGTTGCCTCATCACATTTTTTGCAGCAATAGAGTTTCCCGCCGGCCGGGGCCGCCGCGGCGCCCGGAGCGGTCTGAGCCGTGACGCCCAGGGTCTTGGTAGCCGTGCTCTTCGTGCCGGCAGAGGCCTGGGTGAGGATCCCCATCAGATCGCTTGGAATCCCCTCTCTCTTTCCAGCATAATATCCCATGGCTCCCTCCTAACCCAGCAATCTCGACAGGTCGGCTTTCCCCTTGACGATCTTCCCACCGCCCATGTTGCCGGATTTATAGCCTTCGAGGAGTTTGGGCCATTCGCCGCCAAGTAGGGCGAGCATCTGGTCGATCCAAGACGTGTCGATCTCTTGGCCGGCCGGCCAGCCCCAATTCGCTCCTCTCTTCATGTTCTGGGAGAGCATCTGCGTCATCAGCGGGTCGAGGAGCCCCACCAGCGGGGATTGGTAGCCGCTCGCCGGGGTCGTGACGGTCCTCGTCTGGCGCCCTGACGTCGTCATGTCTTGGCTACCACTTTTGTTCCCGCCAAAGAGCATCGGCCCGAGAATAGAAATTAAGAAGGGAAGTATGGCTCCCATTTCATCACCTCCGGTCCTTTAGCAAGTCAACGACTTGCTCTTGGATAAATGTCAATTTCTCAAGGCATTTTGCCATATCGTCCGTCCTTCCGTCTATGCGGTGGATGGCCTCCCGGGCAAGAATCTCGTCCTTACATGTTTTTGGGGACCCGGATCCATTGTCCTTCGGACGAAGTTTATTTACAAGGACGACGACCTGATTAGCAATGAAGAGGCCAAGCCCAATAGTCACCCCTCCGGACCCTACGTCAACCAGCCACTTCGGGAATTCGGATGGTATTTGCATGTTAATTTCCCTCCAATTTCCGCAGTCTTGCCTCAAGTTCTTTTACGGAGTTAATCAGTATATAATGCACATGGTCTCCCACGGACAGCCCTAATGTTTCGGTGTCCTCCGTGTCATATTTATTCAATTTCTTCATTTCTTTTGTCACGGCTTCGGGGATGATTTTCTGAACATCCTGAGCGACCAGGCCGAATCCCTTGCGTCCGTCCTCCGTCCCCATCTTGCCGTTAAACTCAAAGGATTTTGGCTGGAGTCGGAGCAGTTCCTTCAAACCGAGAGCGTAGGGCATGATATTCTCCTTGGCCCGTTCGTCGGATGTTTGGTCGAAGTGGAGTCCGTTGTCTCCCCGATAAACTCCGTGGTCGAAGTAGGACGTTCCACCGTCCACTCTAAATATCTCACTCCCTACCAACGCCGTCGCTCCGATGATGACGGAGCCACCGCTTGGTTGGAGCAAAAGATTATAGGCCGTGGCCGTCGCGTCAAATCGTTGAACCTGAAACCAAACGTTTCCGGTATTTATGATACCCGCGCAAAGGCCATACGCGCCAGAGAGCGAAAGGCCGAAAAGTCCTGAGCCTACCCCGAGCGTAGGGGCTGGCTGTGAAAGGACCGTCACCAATTCAAGTTTTGTAAGAGCAAGATTTGACGTTGAGCCGAGGACGGCAGAGCCGCTTGCGCCTGTCGCAAATATCGGCCCGTTCGCCAACCCCGCCGCGTCCGAAACGTGGTAGGGCATGTAGCCGTCGGTCAGGCCCGAGCATTTCACGGTGACGAATTCGGGGGACGAGGCGGTTGTCAGGCCCGCAACCGCCGCTTGGTTCAGCGTGGCCCAGGATGGGATCGCGCCTGTGTTGCCTTTGAGATATTCTCCGGTTGCGCCAACGGCGGCTAATTCAGTCATGGTATTTGCCGCAGAGAAAACGGGCAATCTATAAATCGTGCCTGCGTTAGGCAGGATCAGCGTTGACCAGAGCGGTTCAAGTCCGACCCCGCCGCTTCTGAAATATGCCCCCGCCGCTACGTCGGCCAATCTCTCCCATTTGGGCGTAGCTCCGACCCCAACGATCATGTCCCCGCGCACGACAGATGCCGCCGTGGTATCACCGTGGGTCGCCGAGAGGATATTATGCGGAGTGACCGAAGTAAGGTATCCGGCACCGGCATGATTACCCCATCCGTAAGCCGTGTCCCAATTCGCGCTATTATTCGTGATTGCCGACACTACGCCAGCCGTGCCGATCAAAATCCCGGCGAGAGCTCCTACGGTCAGCCCCGCGAAAGTCGGGCTGCTCGCCGTTGTCAAGCCTGCAACGGCGGCCTGGTTGAGCGTGGCCCAGGCCGGGTCCGTTCCGCTTGCCCAATACGACCCAGCCGCCACCGCAGGAACCCGCGTCCATTTGGGCGTAGCTCCGACCCCGACGATCATGTCCCCGCGCACGACAGCGGCGGCAGTCGTGTCGTCATGCGTAGAAGAAAGAATTGCATGAGCGGCGCCGGCCGCGGAAGAGGCAATCGTAACGCTTCCGGCAGCATGAGTGATCGTGACGTTCGTGCCTGCTATGAGGTTCTTATATTCCCAAGAGTTCCCGGCCGCGTTGACGCCGACGGTGTAATTCGCCGTTCCGATCGAGCTCAGGCCGCCGATCGAAGCCGTGTTCGACGAAAGGGCCAGGGGGCTGGTCCAGGTATCGACCCTGTTCGCATAGGCCGTGTCCCAATTCGCATGGCTGTCCGTGATCACTGTGACGGCGCCGGCGGTCGCGATGAGGATCCCGGACAGGGCGGCGATCGTCAGCGAGACCGTGCAGGTCACGACGCCCGTTGGTGCAATCCTCAAATAAGCCGGGCTCGCCCAGGACGTGCCGTCATGATGCCAGCATTCAAAGGCGTAGGGCGTCGGGCTGGCCCCGCTCGCGCGCAATGACCAAATCCAGGTTTTGTCTCCGCCGGCGTTCCGCACGGCAATGTCGGCGTAATAGGCCGCCGTATCCTGGCAGACGCCTATGACGACATTCGAACTCGCCGGGTTCCAGACGGTGAAATGCCAGGTCGCCGGGTCCGTCACGCCGGCCGGCCCACCGATGGAATAAACGGAAGCGCTCACCCTGTAAAACGCGCTGTTGGCCAAGGATCCGGCGCCGCTTGCATACGGGAAGGTCGGCGCCGTGAGGGCCGCATTGACGTTGAGGTATCCCGACGCGTCAACGACGGCGATCCGGCTTGCGGTCAGGGATGCAGCATGAACGCCATCGACCATGTCGGCATTAAGATTCGTACATTTCGTCGTCGAGGTCACGTTGACTGGCATGGTCCCGGTTGGCATCCAGGAGATATATTGACCGCTGACCCTCGCATTTCCGACCAGGTCGAGTCTCTCGGTGGCCAGGTATTGCCCCAGGGCTAAATATCCGTCGGACGTGAACCGCCCGACTTCCTTGACGATCCCCTTTTTGGCGACATTGAAGCCCATGTAGGAGTTGAATTCCAGGAAATAGGTCGAGAGGGTTTCAGCGATCACGCGGACCATAATCCGCTGATTGCCGGTATCAGCTATGTAGATCAGGTTCTCTTCGATAAGAATTGACTGGGGGTCGTTGAGGTTATCATCCCCGCTTCCCGAAGTCCCGTATTTGGATTGATAGGAGTAGTCCGTTTTCAAGAATTTTTGGATACGATAATTGCTCGTATCGGCGACGTAAATATATTTGTCGAAAACTGACACGTCTTGGGGCGAAGCGAATTGTCCGATCCCGGTGCCATAACTCCCGAACTTCCCGACGTAGGACAGATCTGAGCATTTTCGGATATGGATCCGGTTGTTGCCATAATCTACCACCCAGAGATAAGTCCCGTCCGTAAAAAGGCCGCAGGGGTAGTAGAATTGATCGTTGCCGCTGCCATAGGATCCTACTTGGCTGACGTAAGTCAGGTCAGAGGCAAGGCGTTTTACGATCCGCATGTTGAGCCCACCATCTGAGACATAAACATAAGTCCCGTCGCAGGCTATTCCAAGAGCCCCATCGAGGTTATCGTTGCCGCTGCCATAGGTCCCGTATTTGGTGACGTAGGAAAGGTCGCTTGCCTTTCTCTTCACGACCCGATCGTTACCTCCCCCACCGATGCTGTCGAGGCAATAGATATACCCCCCAGCGTAGGCAATATCTATCAGCCTGATAAATTGGTCATTTCCGGTGCCCCATGACCCGATCGAGGTGACTAATGTCAAGTCAGAACGGAGGATCTTCTTGACCCGGTTGTTTGCCAGATCCGCGACATAGATGAAGGTGCCGTCCGAGCAGATCCCAAATGGGTTCCAATAATTTTCCGGGCCCGTGCCAAAGCTTCCGGCTTTTTGAAAATATTGAAATTCGTTATAAGCGGTCAGCGACCAGTTGGCCTCCATCCCGATCGTGACGCCACCGGCGGCCGCCTGACCCTCAACTTCCGGGTGTTTGAACGTCCAGAAGAGCATCGACCCCGTGCCGGTCATGTCGATCGCGCTGGCCGTATTTCGGATCTCCGAGACCTTGGAGACAGATCCGGGGTTCGCGCCCCGAGAGGCGGTGAACGTGGCCCCGAGAACGGAAGGTTCTTTCGTATTGACAAGGACCCGGCCGCCTTGGTTTTTATTGAAGATCGCGTCTCCGGCCTTTTCCCAGAGGCAATCCTTGGCATCGCCCACCTGGGTCCCCACCTGCTGCGCCTCCTCGGTCACCGCCGCGTCCAGCATGTCGTCGATCTGCGGCGTGGGATCCAGAATGCAGGTATTGAAAGACGGATCGAGCCAGGGGCTCAGGGGATAGGTATTGTCCGCCTTCCGGGCCAAGAGAGTTTGGACATCAGCCATTGATCTTTCCCTCTCTCCATTTCTTCTGCTCGAAGAGAGTGCAGGAATTCAGCTTGAGCGCGCTGCCGACAGCTTCGGCATTGGTGAATTTGCAGGCGATATATTGAGCGTTGCCGAACATTTCGGCCTGGTCCTTGATCGGGACCCGAATATCGAGATCCACCGATCCGCTTGGCGTCGCCCCGGCATGGACAGATTGGCGGAAGGCCGTCTCTGCCTGGTCGATGTAAAAATCGACGGTCAGGTTGTAGGTTGACGGGAGTTCATATTCGAGTTCGAAATGATCGAAGATGAATTTGACCGGCATCTTGATCCACGGCGTCCTGGCCGTAGCTGTGATGTTATTCCCCACCCCATCGACATCCGCGCCTTCGCAGAGATAGATAAACCCGTCCTGCGTTCCCATGTAGAGTTGCAGGACGCCGTTGGAGTCCCGGGCCTCTCCGATCCAGGACGGCGCCTTCTTGAATTGGAAGAGGAAGAAGCATTGCCCTTTCAGGTAATTGCAGACGACAACCTGCTCCGTGCCGGCCGATCGGTCGGCAATCGTCAGCCAGATCTCGTTGAATTGCTTGTTGTGGGCGCTGATATTCAGGGCGTACTTGGTTTTATCCAGAGTCGCCAGAGTCTTCGAGATCGGCAGCGAGAACAAGGTCGAGAATCCTTCGCAGCCGTTAAAAACCTCCCATCCACGGAAAGATAGGAAGGTGAGTAAGCCGTAAGTCTCCTGAAGAGACGCCGGGGCGACACATCCGAAATCCTTGCAGACCTCGTATCTTCCGTAATTGCCGGAAGACTTTTTCCGAATGACATAAATGGAGTTTCTCTTGAAGACATAAAGATCCCCCTTATAAACGATCAGGCCGGTCCCGGTGTCGCTCTGCTCGCCCATGCGGACGGAGACGAATCTGTCGGTGATCGAAAAATGCTCCGGCCGGTTCGTGTCGGAATAATAAACGATGTTTTCGTCTTCATCAAGGACCCACAGGCGATCGTCCCACCAGGCCGAGTATTTTCCCTTGGGAACGATGTCGCAATCCCAGCGCATGGCTTCGCCGAGCGCGGATTGGGAACTGTTATCAACGAAGGTCGTCGTGGCGTTCGGGATAGTGGCGGCAAGGTAAAAATCGGTCCCGCCGGCCGTCGTCCGATAGATGTTTTTGTAATCCACCTGGCCGGGTCCGGTATCGCTGGAGACCGGGATCGAAGAAAGGGTCACTTTCTGATGATTCGTCGAGACGGCCATAGCCGTGCAGGTGAAGGTCCAGGTATTGGTAGCGGTGTGCCCGGTCGTGGCCGCCCAATTGAGAATGATCCCGTAAGGGAGATAGCATTTCGCGAAAAGGATGTTCGCCGTTGAATTCCAGGTGACCCCGCCGTCTTCGGACCATTTGAAGGTGTCGGGCGTCCCCGTACCGTCTATATTTATGACGAAGGTTCTCGTTTTATCTCCCGTATAGACGCCCGTGACCGTCATATCATTCAGCCCGGGCGCTACGCTGAAAGCAACGGTCCCGATCTTTGAGATTATCGGATTCGAATATCCGCCGTAGTTGCCCGAGCGAATGTAGCAGACGGCATAGCGAACCTGCCCCAGGATGTTCCCGCCGGCGGTCGTGCCGACCGTGAAATTGTCGATCTTGACGTCGGTCGCGTAGGTGTACCCCTTGGCGAGAAGCTGGATCTTGCCCGTGTAGGCCTCGGTCTTATAATTGCAAAAGTAGTCGCCATACCCGTAATCGTCCATGTAGATTGAGACGTACTCTTCCCCGGGGTCTTTGGTGTTGATGTAGAATTTGAAGCGGTGCCACTTGTCCAGGTCGATCTTCATGCCGGCGGCGACCCAGCCGGTCCCGGAATACACATAGAGATCGTTCTTATCGACCCGGATCTGGCAGCAGATTCTCCCGTTATAGGCGTTCATCTGGAAGTAGTTGGCTCCCTGGTAGCAATCCATGGCGTCAAAATAGATGTCGAGCTCGATGCCGAGTTCGGGGCCGAATCCGGCGATCGTCCTGGTCCTCTGGGCTAGGTCTCCGTTGACGCCCGTGCAGAGAAGCTTCATGCAAGATTTGCTGTCGAAAGTCTCCTGGTTCGAAACCCCCAGGCCGAGGTCTTCGCTGGCCCAATCCGTGATGACGGCCATGTCGTCGGTGCAAAGAGAGGCGTCATAGCTCGCCGCAATGGTGGGCAAGGTCGTCGGCGCGGTGATCCCGGCCTGGACCTTGGTCCCATCCGAAAGGATCATCACGTTCTCAATTTCCGAAAGGACGTAGATCCGATTTTGGAGCTCTATGATTTTGACCGGGTGAGCGAGCGTCGAGGCCCAGGTGTGGATGGCCGTCCAGGACCCGCTGCCGACCTTCCGCCAGATCTTCGCTTCTGTGACGGCGATGTAGCAGAAATTCGCCGATGCGTCATAGTAGGTCCCAAAGGCGAAGACATCGACGTTGTCCGTGCTGGCGAAATGCGTGACCTCCAGGAGGCCGCCGCGCTTCTCGATTCTCTCTCCATCCTTCGCAATCCGCCAATTGACCATCTTGAGAAGGTTCTTGATCGACATCCCCGTCGTGGCGGACATTTCGTTGATCCCGCCGGCGATGACGAAATCGATCTGGCTAAGGTCTCTCGCGGTTTCAAATTGCATGGTGGGCCCTAATCGAAAAACCCGTACTTGTCGAAGAATGCCGGATCCTGGCTGTCATACCGCATCTTGTCCACAGCCGACCCCTTGACGAATTTCGGCTGTTGCTGGATGACGCCGCCCAGGATGTCGGTCACCCGCTTCATCGTGTAGGCGTACATGTCTTCCCAGCCGGCCCCCTTCTTTACGCCGAAGGTCTTGGAGATCAGGACGCAGGCCATCATTGGGATGAGCCTCTGGGCCATCCGCGGGATATAGGTCGGCCCTGCGCTCGGAATCGAAGCTGCCTCGGGCACGATCAGGTAGGCGATCGCGTAGTTCGTTCTGTTGGCCGAAGCCTTGGGAAAGAAGACGATGGAGTTTCCCTTGAGGGTCCAAGCGTCCGGGTCGCTCTTGGTCTCGCCGGTGGTTTGAAGGAAAGCCTCGTCGTTGTAATCAACGTAAGGGATAAGGGTCGGGTTCTCGCCCGAGACGTTTCGCCGGACCCCCCAGATCCTCAGAAATTCCGTGGTCAGGGCGTACTCGGTCTTGGTCGTGTCGAGAGAGATATTCTCGGTCTTCATGAATTGGTGGGGGATCGATTCGCACAGATCCAGGACGACGAGTTCGGCCGCGTTGTTGATGAAGAAATCCAGCAGGTAATTGGAAGCGTCGAGCCTGGCCGTGGCCTCGCTCGAATAATCGTGCAGAAGATTTCGGACAGAAAGCCTTAGTTCGTCTAGGGTCATGGAGACCTCCTACCGTCAAACCTCGCCTTTTTGGGTCGGGACATCGGCCTCCGAGACCTGGGTTAAATTCTTCGGTTGGCCGAGGACCGGAATCGAGAGGATGGCCACGGTCTTCGTGATCTGCAAAGCGTAGAGCTCAAGATACTTCGAGTTGTCCACCTCGAGCATGGCGCCGATCTCGATCGCAGCCATGAGAGCGATCAGGGGTTGGGCCACGGCCGGAATAAGCGTTGGGCCATCCGTTCCGATCGGATCCGTCTCGGTCGCGATGTAATAGACCGAAGCGTAGGTCGAGAGGGCCGCCGAGACGGTCGGGAAGAAATAGAGGATCTTCCCGAGCAGGGTCCAATAGGCCGGCGCGGCTGCGGCCGCCGTTGCCAAGGCCCGGGCCATGACTTCGGGCGACCAGGGGACATAAGGGATCGGTGTCATATCGCTCTTCTTGAAGATCTGCCAGATCTGGAGCCAGGCCGCCGAGAGTGCGACCGCCGGTGAAGCATTGCAGAGTACGGTGACGTTGACCTTGGCCCCCGTCCCGCCGCCCTGCGTTGTGGCTACCCCGGTCGCGACCGCATAGCCGGATCCGACCGCAATGACAGAATTGATTGCGGTTAGGGCGTTGCCAGAGATTGTGACGTGCAGCTTCCCGCCGGTCCCGGCGCCGCCGACGGCCAAAACCTGGTCGCCGTTGGTGTAGCCGGTTCCCGCCGCATTGATCGTGCAGGTCTTCAAGCCTCCCGCCGAAAGAGGAAGGCTCACATCTTCGGACGCGATGAAGCTCTCCGGCGTGTTCTTCGCGAGATCTAGGACAACGATCTTGGCCGCCGCGTTGATGAAGAAATCGAGGAGGACGTTGTCGGAAGGGAAGAGGGTGCCGACATCGCTCGATTGAGACTTGACCAGGTTTCGGACCGCCGCCCGGATTGCCGCTAGGTTCATCGTGTTCTCCTACGATATGGTGTGCCTTCGATTGTATTTGTAGTCTTCAATGAATCCTTCCGCCATCTGCTCCTGCCCGAGCTCGATTTTCTTCTTCTTGGCTTTCTTGTTCCGGGCGATGATCTCCCGGAGCTCCGCGTCTTCTCCGCCAGGACGGTTGGCCGCGATTCGTCTCCTTCGCCGGAGATCGTCGAGAATGCTGTCGATCGGGTGATCGAAAACCGCCACGGTCGGATCCTTGATGCGCATTTTAAGAGATACGCCTTTCATGATGACGCGGTTCCTGCCGTCACTCGTCACGGATCCCGGAATTTCGACTTTCCTCGAAAAATTCATTCGCACCTTGACCTCATAATAGCGGTACTCTTCGTTGAAAACGACAAAGTACCGCGGGTCGATGAAGGAGAGCTCCCGTTCAAACCACCTCGGGACCATCTGCCTTCTCGGCGGGAGCCGGAGTCTCTTCGTGAGGCTGGCCGTACTTGATCATCTTGTAGGTCCCCAGGTCTTCCCGGGAAATCTTCTCTTCCTTGTCCAGCTTATCGACTAGACCCTTGAGGAAGGAAATCTCCGATTCGGTGAAATGGAACGGTCTCGGCCGATCATTCTTGTCGTCCCAGCGCCATCCGAGTTGCGGGAGCGGGTCCCCCTTCGAATCCTTTGGGACTTCCCAATCCCCGTTTTTGTCTTTTTTCGCCTCGATTCCGCCCTGATAATTCGGGCGCCAATTGAGGTGCGTGATGTCTCCCTGGGTGACTTTCACCTTTTCCTGGATGTCTGCGGAAAGGATCTGGGCCACCAATCCGGCATGTTGCGGGAGAAGCTCGACGATCGTCAGGCGGTCCTTCATCCTCAATTTGAGGGTGACCCCCGTGATCGTTGCCGGCACTCCGGGTTTTCCTTTTGGCATATCTGCCTCCTTCGTAAAATTTATAACCGGGGCTTGCCCCGTTTATTTCAAATAGACGTACACGACCACACTCGACGAAGTGATGGCCGCCAGGACCAGGTTCCTGAATTCGAACCCGTTCGGCCCGAAATCGACCTCTTCCATCTTCGCGCTCGTCGCCTGGGAGAGAAGTTGGATCGCTTTCTGCGGGGTGATGACGTCGAAGGTGTAGGCCGCCGCCGCCTCGTTCGTCAAGGTGTCTCCGGCGCAGATGATCGCGTCATCGCTTGTCCGGGTCGTGACCCGGAATAGGCCGATGTTGTTTCCGGTCGATGTGTTGCGGATGACGATGAAGTCTCCGACCGCGACATTGCCGGTCGTGAATGCCCCGACGCTCGTGATCGTCGTTGTGAGCGTCACGGCGCACGTTGCTTTTGCTCCCTGGGACTTCGGCGTAGCGCCCAGGTTGACGACATCGAAGCGGCAGGCATCGGCGGCCGCGTTCGGGATGAGGATGATTTTCCTGACGGTGACGGGGACCTTGAAGAGGGTCGCCGCCGTGTCCAGGACAAGCGGATTTACTCCGGTGAGATTCGCCATATTCCCTCCTTATGCGGGGACTTCTGGGATTTGATAGGTAGCGACTGTGCAGTAGCCGACCAACTTGATCTTTTCCCCTAAACAGACAGGGCAGGGAACTTCCGTCATGGTTGGCCCAGCCCCGACTGGGGCTAGAATCGTCCCGTCTCCTCCGCAAGTCAAGCAGATGTTGTAGAGCTTATAGGCTTCTGCCATCTTGACCTCCTTTTGAAAGGAAGGGAGCCTTTCGGCTCCCTTCCCAAAAGATCATTAGGTGATTGCGATGGCGGTTATCCCGAGATAATTCCGTCCCGCGTACCCCGTTCTCTTGCTGATGCAGGCGGCATCGTTGGCGAAGTAGTTGAACTGATTTCCGTCGATGAAAAGATACCCCGCCGTGGGCGTATTCGTAACCTTGATTCCAATGGCCGCCGAATTGTCGGGAGTGGTGAACCGGTTGTCCAGCAACCAACCGTACGGCCGGCTGGTGCCGTTCGGGATATACTCGATCCCGATCGCGGAAGCGTTGACCTGAAAGTGGCATCTTCGGATCGTGCTTCCATACCCGCAATTCGCATAGATGTTGCAAGTCACGTAGCCTTGGAAGTAGCAGTCCTCGATGACCGTACAGGGCGCGTCCGTCCCGACCCCTCCAACCGTGATGGCCTTCAAGGCATCCCCATTTCCGCCGAAGTAACAGTCGTGGATGTGCGTCCTCCAGCCGTGGAAATTCGCAGAGTCCGGGGCGATCTCGATGCTCGTCCCCGCACCTTGGTGATGGATGCCGAGATGAGCGATCTCAACCATGTGGGCCTTGATGACGAACAGCGAAGTCGTTGCGTGTGTGTGGATGGACGGAGATCCCCATTGGAATTGGGACGTCATCCCGCCGATGATTTTCAGCCCGTTCTGGGTAATGGTGATCGGAAGGTCCGTCTCCAGCATCGCCGGCATCGTGGTGCCGGATGCGGGAAGGACGACAATTACGTCCCAAGCCGCGGCCTTCGAATGCACGGCATAGGCGAGCGTAAGGAACGGTTGGCTTGGAGACAGCCCGTCGTTGGAGTTGGACCCTGTGTTTCTCACGTAATACGTCTTCCCGACCGGATTCGAGGTGTCAAACAGAACGTCCTTCCCAAACCTGACGTTCCTGGGAATACGAAAATAGCCATCTGCTTCTGTAAATCCTCTTAGATTCGGCATTTTAGCGCCCTCCTAAGGCGCGTTTGAAAAAAGCGGGGCCTGCCGCTCTAGGGGGACGGTCAGGCCCCGCAGATCGGCCTTACGCGACCGCGCAGACCTGCGCGTCTCCGAGAAGGGTATTCCACTCGCCGAAGAGGAATATCCCATGCCATCCTTCATTGACGTCCGTGAAGGTGATGGTGTTCCCGTTGCGAAGGTTCGCAGGCGTTACGGCGACCGTACCTCCCCCGTCCGTCATGAAGAAGAGCCACTTGAGTTGACCCTCGTATCCGTTTGCCAGGGTTCTGGTTTCGGCCGCGGCGGCGCATTTCAGCGCCGTCACGGGGGTCGTGAGAGAGATCGCGCTCGCATTCGTCTCGTTGAGGTCGCCTCCGACCTGGACCTTCTGGGTGAAAATCGCCCGGAGCGCCTTGATCTTGTTGAGAAGTGGATTTGCTCCTTGGTACATAGCGTTTCTCCTATGTGCTGGAATGCTTCACGGCGGTAAGAACGCCGAGAGCTCTGGGTTTGGTCGTCCCGAAATTGTCGTACTTGACCAGGGACGCCACCCATTCGTCCTTGCCGTGGACGCGGGTCAGGATCCCGGAGTCTCCGGGGATCCAAGTCAGGCCGCCCTCCATCGGGGAATAGACCTGGAGAACGTCGTCATCGACGGCGAAGACCTTGTTGTCCGGGCAATCCGTGTCGTAGATGATCGGAATCTTGCCCTTGCGCGCGCCGTAGAAGACGAGCCCTTCCATGCCGCCCCAGAGGACGGTTTCCTTGGCGAGCCCCATGCTGTCGGCCGCCAGTTTCTGGTACCAGGCCCTCCAGATGACGTCGTTCGTCAAGAGAACCTTGATCCGGCCCCACTTGTCGCAGGCCATGATGAGCTCGAGCAACTTGTCGTCGGTGATCGGCAGGGAGCCTGCGGAAATGCTCTGCGCCTGGGCCCAGACATTCGCGGATCTCTGGACGCCCTGGAAATAGACCGGCGTGATGCCGATGTAGGGATCGCTGGCCGAAATGATGCCGTTGATGCCCATCGGGACGCCGATGCCGGCCGCGTGCGCGGCCCCGTAGGTGTCATGGTCGAAGATGTAGGCGTCGTTGGACGCCGTGACGGCCTCAGCCATGACCAGCGTCGCGGTTCCGTTGAGGTTGTCGGTGATGGTCGTGATCTCGACTTCCTCCGCCTCTAAGACACCCGCGGAGCTGTAAATATCGACGTCCATGCCTTCATCGAGGTAGTTCGCCGGGTTGGTGTACTTGGCCGAGTCCTGGCCGAAATAGGGGCCGTCGATCGTGACGATCGGCGAGTTGGACGAAGCGGCCGAAAGCTGGGCCAACCGCCCGGATCCGTCACCCCAATACATTCTGTTGAATTTGTTGGAGATCTGGATCAGAATTCCGTTGACTTCCGACTTGACGATTTCCATGACCGCGCCCTTGCCCTTCGCGCAGGCGTTGGTCAGGCCGTCGAATTGAAGCTGGGCGTACATCGACCTTTTCATGTAGAGGTTGAATTCGTCGTATTTGCCCTGCTTGGCGGTCGGCAAGCCGCTGGTGGACGAAGACCTGGCGCTTTTGGGGCTTCCCGTCTGGCACTTGAACGTCGCGTACTTGCCGACGACGTGTTCGGTATCCGTCTGGAAGCGATCGGCCAGGGTCGTGTTTTCCCGGATCTGGACGTTCATCCCGGGCAAAACAAATTCGAGAAAGATCTTGTCGGTAGCTCCTGTACCGAGCTGGAAAACAGACATGTTAGCCTCCGCTAGAAAATTATGCGGAAGCCCGGGCTCTCCTCCCTACTTTGCTGATTTCTTCTGAGATCTCCGGGTCTTTCTCGCACGCCTTCATATAAGCATCGAAGGTCTTGAGGGTCTTCTTGTCTCCCGGAGTATCCGCCTGTCTCGCTTCGGAATTCGATGCCTGGATCGTAGGCGGTAGCCCTTCCTGGCCTCTCAAGTAATTGGCGATCGCCGATTGCTCGATGGCCTTGATCACGTCTGGGTGAGACTTCCTGAGGGATTCCACATCTATCGGTCCGCCGTTCCCGCCCGTAGAGCGAATATGCTCGACCCATTTGTTGATCCGCCTGGCAGAATCCTCCAGGACTCCTCGCATATTCTTCTTTTGATAGGTAGGATCGACTTGTTGGCCTAATTCGTCTCGATTCGCGAGAACAGACACATACCCGGCCATGATGTCCAGGGGCACGTTAGCCTGTGACTCTGGATCTATAAAATCTTCGAAGGGATACTTGGTCCTTGCTTCCGTGGCGAGATTTTCGATGATGGATTTGGCCTGGGTGAATCTTTCCTCACCTTCCCTGAGTTCAATCTTCTTGGCGACTTGCCGCAATTGTTCGTTCTCTTTCTCGATCGTCTCGAGTTTTTTGCGGATGCCAGGGTGAACGTCCTCCATATCGATCTCTTCATCTTTTTCGACCGGCACCGGCTTCGCGGCGGCCGCCAAATCTGGCAACTTCCCCTGTTCGATCAAGGTGACGAGCTTTTGAAGCGGAGCGGACATCGCCGCAAACTTCGTCTCGCGTTCGGATTGGTCCCGGTTCCAAGAGAGGGCAGCGTCGTACTCCTCCTTGGTGTTGAAGACAAACTTCTTCCCTTCGACCTCCAGGACCTTAAAGGGTTTGTCGGATTGGGCCGCTCTCTCCGCAGCCAACTTCGTGGCGGCGGCTTTATCGGCCTTGTCCTTATCGCATCCGGGACAGGGCGCTTCGGCCTTTTTCTCGGGCGCGGGAGCGGCTACCGGCTCAGATCCTTTATCAACGACCCCGCTTTGTTCCGCCCACTTGAGCATGTTGTTCCCTTTGAAGGCATCGCTTTTCAGGGAAGCGTGAACAGGTGTCTCGACCGCAGGCTTCGCTTCGGCCGGTTTCACGTTATCCATTGCATTTGGCTCCTTCTATAGGAAATATACGCTGCGCACGATTTTGTCAAGGACTATTGTATTAGGGGCTGCATCGACCCTCCGCCCGGAGCGGGGATTTGCTGCGCGCCCGGCGCTCCCGGCATCGGCCCCGGAGTCTGGGCGACCCCTGCTTCTTCGGCCGGCGTTGCGGCCGGGATGGCGGTATTCGACACCCCGGCCATGGCTTCTTCGGGTGTCTTCCCCGCCTGGAGGAAAGACAAGACCATGAAGTGGTCGTTGATGTGTTCGTCCAGGCCGTTATAGGTCTTCTCCTCCCATTGCGTCGCCTCTTCGGACTTGATAAGGCTCGTATGCTCGTCCAGGTGCAAGGCATGATCGTCGTGGATATAAATCCTTACGCCGCCATCCTTCACAGACTTGTCCCATTTGCCGTCGATGAAAGCCTGATTTTCCCGCATGGCCTTTTCGTAGTCGGCCATGTCTTCCCGGAGTTCGTTTTCGGCCGTGCCGAGATTGAGGATTCGAAGGATCTTCGGCTTGTCCTTCTGGTCGAGAATTCCTTGGGCGTAAAGCTCCGTGATCATGCGGACCTGGATGGTCGGGCTCTGGCTCAGGCTGACGCCCTGCTCCAGGCGGACATCGAAGTTCTGGCTGAGGTCTGCGGATTCGAAATAGCCGATCGTGGCCGACTTGTTCTTGCCCATGATTTTGACCAGCCTGGGCATTTTGTAATGCTTGTCCATGAGTTGGAGCCGGAATTGATCCATGTCCAGGAAGGTTGCGTTCATGGCCGCGACCAGGGGATCGAGCTTGGTGCTTTCCTGCTCGAGCATCATCTGGTAGAGGCTCGCGGGAGCGCGCGAAGCGTATTGCGGCAGCCTGGCGTAGGAGACCTCGTGGACGTTGGAGACGCGGTCGATCGAGCCGATGATGAAGTCTCGCATGGCTGCGACTTGGGGGGAGAGTTCGGGCATCGGAATGGGGCGCGGTTCGCCCTTGGTGAAATCGACCTCGACCATTTCGAAGGGGTCGATCGTGAAGGCCGCGGCCGTCTTGATCGCGCCTTTGCCGACCGCCATTTTGGGCTTCCAGGCTTCGATGTGCTCGAGTTCCATGGAGACCAGGCGGTTCGTCTGGCGCTGGAGATCCTGGATGTAGTAGAGGGGGCCGTGGCTCCAGAAGGAATAGGGGTTTTTCTTGTAGAAGAAGAAGAAATAGGGCAGGCGAGCCTTCGGAGAGGGGTTTGCGTCCTTAAAGAGGACCCGATTCTGGCAGCAGACGATATACCGCCCCTTGGGATAATTGGCGCTTGCCCTCTCCCAGAATTCCTTGACGATGTAGGTCTTCATGGCCTTGTCTTTTTCGTCTTCTTTTTCGTTGGTCCCGACGTACATGTCTTTCGCGCCCGGCTGGAGCTCCTCGATCAGCGCCTTCGCCTTCGGATAGGCTTTCAGGAGATCCTCTTCCGTGACCTCCATTATTTCGATCACCCAGCGAAGGTCGGCCTGCTCCTTGGCGGTCGGGTCCGGCCTGACGTTGAAGATCGGGACGACCTTGGCGACTACGTCACCCTTCTCTGTCGTTTTCTTCTCCATGTCGATGGTGCCGTCTTCTTTCTTGGGGGCAACCGCCGCGGATCCATATTCCTTGTCCCAAATCCATTTGATGCAGGCGTTCCCGGGCCGCAGCAGGTCGTATTTCATCCTCTCAAGGACGGTGTCGATTTTAACCGTGTAGTCATTGAAATTCACCAGCCTGGTCGCGACCTGGGACCCGAAGATGTCCTTATTTTCGCCGGAGTTCGGCGTCCCGACGACCTGGTGCTGGACCTGGATCTTCGCATCGATCGTCTCGATCAGGGGTTTCATCATATTGACGACACACTTGACCTTCCGAGTGACAAGATCGACCGGGCTCATCCGGCGCTTGGTGTCGTTCCAAAGGGAGAATTGGTCCCCCTCTTCCCAGGCGATCAACTCTTTCCAGCTTCCGTGGTGCTGGGTGACGACCGGGTGTTTCGTGACCTGGTCCTGGGCCCATTGGGCGAATTCAAGTTCGCCAAGGACCTTCCCTTCGATGATGAACCAGGATTTTGTGGGGGCCTGGGTTTCCCCGTTCTTTTCTTCTGGCATTTTCGTCCTTAAAATCTTTTATCGTCCTCTGACGGTTCGAGGGCCGGCGTTGCCGCTCTCTTCTCCATTTCCTTGATCTCAAGATCGAAATACTTGGTCATGCTTTTGACAAAGAGTTCGTTGAGACGAAGGAATTGGGAGAGGGCCGCCGTGTTCTCTTTTGTGGCCGCAATCAGCATGGCGTTCCGACCGTTGGCGCTGGTCTCGAATATGACTTGTTGTGCTCGGGCCTCATCCATTTCGTGGACAATCTCTTCCTTGCTGCCGACGACAATGTTGGAGACCAGGACCGCATTTTTTCTCATCGCCTCGACCAGAGACTTAAAAATTTTCACGTTCATTTCCCCTTTCTTCAGAAGAAGGCGTCCATATTCTCCCTTTTTTCGATGTTGTTTAGACGGTCCCGGACTCCGTTGATCTCGGCCAGGAAGTCTTTATCTTGCACCGTGTCGCGGTCTCGCTCGATCTTCTTCGGAATGATCATAACCCGCGGGACATAAGACAGGCAAATGATCAGATCGTCGTGGACGCAGGCGGGATAATTGAGGACCTCTGAGATCAGGTCTTCCTGGCCCGGGCCAAAGAGGATCCGGCCGGTCTCGAAGAATTGTTTAAGGCGGTGGACGCGCTCTTTCGGGTCTTGATTGCGGTGCTCGACGAATGTGAAGTTGAATTGAGGGGCCAGATGCTCGACCGTGTCGGCGATCGTGATCGAGTATTTTTCCTTCTCGATGTAGGTCTCGTCCGGTTGGAAGGCTTGCTGGAGCGCTTCGGCGTGTTTGAGCATCCGATAAGGCGCCAGCCAAAGGTGCTCGGAGTAGATGACGTAAATGTAGCCAAGGTGGTCGATGTCCACGATCAAATATCCGGTCGGGTCGTTCTTTTTGTTGTCCGTGCCGGCGGGGTCAATTATCAGGATCCGGTAGTAGTATTCGGGGAGATAAACCCATTTTCTGATCCATTTCTCGGTCGCAATCCGGTCGGCATCGTCCAAGACCCGGAGCTCATATTGCGTAGCGAAGAGACTCTCCCCCTGGTCCGATCGTATTTCTTCGAAGTCTTCCCAGGTGAACATCTCCGGGAAGGTCAGGATCTCCGATCCGTCATCCAGGCGGAGCTTATAGGGCATGATAAATTTATCGTAGTTCTTGACGTTCTTGATGATGTGGGCGATCAGGTCGGAATGATGGAAGGGCGTCCCAACGTCGATCTCCATCCCGATTTTCCGCTTTTTATACTTGGTCAAAATCGACTTTTGCAGGCGCCATTTGCGGAGAACATTTTCCCTCTCTACCTCAGAAAATGCGTTATCGTCATTGACCAAATCGTCGTTGATGTAGATTTTGAAATGCCGGCTGACCTGTCTTGTCTCGAGAGACGAGACCTGGAAGCGAGCGCCCTTGTAATGGACCTTCCATTTCGTCCACTTGTCGTACCCCTGGGAAGTCTGGGGAATCTTGAAGAGCCAATGCAGGACTTGGCAACGGAGAAGAGTCTGGCGAAAATCGTCCATGAAGCCTTCGGCGTTCTCGCGGGTTGCCGTGTTATAGACGATGCTGATCGATTCCCCCTTAACTAGGGCCCAGCAAAAAGTATAGAGGCAATAGGCCAAGAGGATCGTCGTCTTGTAGGATCCGCGGAAGATCGATATGAATTTCCTCTGGCTCGGGTTGACGGTGGGATCCAAGTAGCGACACAGGTGGTAATGAAGGCGGCCAAGGTCGTGGAATTTCTCTTCCCAGGCGCTTTTCAGAAGATGGGTGAAAAACCAGAGACCCGCCGCCCAGGACAGCCATTTCTCGCGCTGGAGACCCGGCGGAAGGGAGTCAGACCTGATCAGCCTGGTCTTCATCTGGCTCTGGCTCCACGTCTATCACATCGTCAAGGTCGGTCTCTATAAAAGCGTCTTCCGGGAGCAGGCCGACAATGTCTTCCCCGGTGATGGTCTCAGCATCCTTGAGGGTCCCCATGGACAAGTGGACGACCAACTCCCTTTTCTCGATCTCAAGTTTCGGATTCGGAAAGGCCCCCATGAGTTCATAGGCCGTTTTAAGGGCGGCGTTCCTCTGGGCGTTGTCCGGCATTTCGGGGTGAGCCGGGCTCATGCATTCAAGGAGCTCTTTATTTTTCCCAACGAGATAAGGGACAGGCATCGACCGGGCCATTTCCTTGACGATCAAGAAATTGACCGATTTGGCGATCGCCGCCCCCCGGGCCTTGATCTGGGGTTCGGCATAGCCGGCGGCCCGAAGACTATCGTTCCTTCGGACCGGGTCGAATCCGGTCTTCGCCCATAAGCGGTAAAAGTACCGCTGCATGGGCGAGATCGTATGGAGGCCGGGCATTAGACCGTGTCAACGACGGGGGAGCGCGGCTTGTTGGCCGGGCTGATCTTCCTGAAGGATTGGCCTTTCTTCTGGTCCAGGTCCCTGGCGAGCTCGCGTTGGATCTGCTCGGGCGTCATCCGGTCCGCTTCCCCGCCGATGTTCGGATCCGGCTTGAAGTTGACCGGCGTTTCCTCGTAGGGGGTCGATTCGACCTCGATCACGGGGACGGAGATCGGAAGCTTGGCCCTTTCGGAAGCCTTGCCGGCGGACCCGATCTGCTTCTCGAGATCTTCGATCCGCTTGAGGGCCGCGGTCAATTGCTGCTCGAGGGACATCGGCGTCCTGGGCTTCTCGTGGGCCTCGAAATAGAGGGCGATGTCTTCCTTGGTGATAATGAAACCCCGATCCCGGTGGATGATTTTGTAATCTTCCTTGAGGTCGAGAGAGGCTGACATTTGGATCAGAAGATCCTCCAGGCTGAACCGGCTCCCTGAGCCGATATCTGCCCAGAGTCTTTCGATGTTGACAGGCTTGAATTCGATAAGCATTACTTCTCCTTTTTTTCTTTTTTTGGATTGGCGTGAACGTACATGGCTTTTTGTTGCTGCCTGGCGTCCGCTTTGGTCGGATGGCAGCCGTGCGTCTTCCCGCTATCGGTCGAGATAACACAGAATTTGCTTCCGCGTTTAACGATGTTATATGGCGTGGGATGCCTCCTTATGCGAGCGGCGCGGCCCTTTCGAGCCGCCTTGAAGGTGGCCGCCTTGCGACCCCGCCCAACTAAGGGCGCCCTACCGCTCACAAGTAATCTTCAGTTTTTCCGGGGCCTTTGTCAAGCCCCAGTTTTTCCCTGGCCTCTTCGGCCTTCTTCTTGAAGGCGGCCTCGTCAAACCCCGCGGGGCGGACCCTGATGTTGGCGGGTATTTCTTCCGGCCGCACCGGGACCCGGCGGTCCGGCGAGCTTCCGATGAGGATTGTCCTGATGTCGGACAGGATCTCGAAAATGATGAGTTGGTTTTGGATAATACATTCAGGCTTTGGCGAGAAATTCAACGAGGCTCGGAGCGTTTCGATTGATCTCATTGTGGACCACCTTCATTCCATGGCTCGGGATAAATCTAGTGACGAAGTCCTCGATGATCAGGGCTTGCCAGGGTCTAATTGACTTTGAGGTCCCGATTGTTCGGGAGTATGTCGCGTAGAGCCTCAGAAGGTCCCGGATGTCCACGAGTCCATCCTTGCTCTCCCCTGGGGCGGATAGCGTCGTTTTTAACATGGATTTTCCTTAAAAAACTCAAGATTATCACGGCAAAAAAGATCTCAATGGCTGTCATCATTTGGCACCCTCCAACCGTTTTGGCTTTAAAGCCTCAAGCATCTTTCTGTTTTCTTCCAATTCCTTCATCATTTCCCTCTCGCCGACCATCCTGGCGGCTGCGATCTTATAGGCTTCGATGAACCTGGCCCTGTCCCTGGCCTCGTATGTCGTTTCCGTCTCCCCAAAGGCTTTCCAGCCTCCAAAGGCGATCCTAACGGCCTCTGCCGCGACGAGGTCTTTCGGCTTTCCCCCGCCCTGAACCGTATCAAGGTCCTTACACGCCCTGGGCCAAGCCTCAAGGGCCTCAACCTCAACGTCTTCCTCGAGAAGATCGAAGGCGGCCTGCCGGATCTCGGCGATCGTCGGCATGGACTGATAACGCCTAGAGAGGATGATCTTGTCCACGGCTCTTTTAAGTTGTCCTTCCGTAAGGTCTTGTAAATAATGAAAATAAACTTCTACTTTCCCTTTGGACAACCCTCCTTTTTCGAAAGCCGTCCCGAGAACGGCGATAAACCTGGCAAATTTCTCCTCTTTGTCAGACGACATCTTCTCCCTCCCTTTCTTTCAACCATTGCCTTACACCGTCCGTAGCGTCCGGTTTTTGGGCTTTTAACCAAAGTTGGTCCCATTTTTCCCTAAGTTTCGACATGGACAGGATGTTGACCTTCCAAAATTGATCTGACTGCGAGAATCTTATGATTAGCTCTATGTCCCGCTCTGTCTTCCCGTCGGACTCACGGAGTAGCCTGCATTCGTCGATCCACCTCTTCTGCCGATCAGGGGTGAGTTTTTTTATGATTGTGGATTCCGGGTTGTTCTTCTGCATCAGGTCGATTAATAGCTGGGTTAGTCTTATGTCTACGTCTTTGAAAGAAGATTTAATACTAAGAGAAGAATCCCCTCTTAAATCTTCATTATCATGTTTTGCCATCGACGTTTTCATTTCTGATGCTAAGGGTTTGCCAGAAGGATTTGCTATGTCGTTGCTAAGATCTTGCCTTGATGCTTTCTCTATTCCTTTTGCAGAATTACAGGGCTGGCACAATGGTTGTATGTTGTTTATAAGATCACTACCACCAAGGAATATAGGTTTGATGTGGTCTTTTGTTAATGTAATATTTGGCTCTGTTTTGCCACAAATTACGCACGAGTAGTTTTTCAGTTTTTTGAGATTTTGCCATTGTTCTTCGGTGTGCTTCCCCTTTCGCCTGGATGTTTGCAGTCTTTCTTGCCGGACCGCAGAATGCGATTTCATGGCAAAAATACCAAGTTCTTCGTTTGTCTTTTTAAGTCTTTCCCGGCCCTCAACCTCTTTCTTGTCCAAGTCCCACCGTTTTATCGCTCCGAGCCTTCCGGCTTCGGCCCTCTTTTCGCTCAGATCGGTTTCTCCGAGCATCCGGCGATTGTAGATCGTACCATCTGGAAGGCGGGAAAAGACCCGATGTTTCTCTAGCTCTACCAATAGGGCGACGACTTCAATCGAATCTGCCCCAATCAGCCTGGCAAGCTCATCGCTTGGGATCTGGCAATTATTGATCGTCAAGGTCCCCCTGTGGCTTGATCGAGACATTATCCCAAGCATATTGATCCAAAGGCCCTGGGCGGCCAGGCTACATGCGTGAACGTCGAAAGAAGAAAACCAATCATTCCAGAACCATAGATCTGCCGGCCGCTGTTCTTCTTTAAGGCTATACTTGCCCATGCCGTATTGCCTTCCTGCCTTTATCTACATGCTTCCGTGTAGGGCAATCTCGATATGTCTTTAGGCCTGCCGGCACGGGACAGGCGATCAGCATCGAGGAAAAGACATTACAATAGCCGCTCTTCTCCTTGAACAAGCAATAGTACCTGGCTCTTTTTTTCTTTCCTTCTTTTGGCACGAAGGAGCTTCCTCTTTTTTTCTTTTCTTTTTTCTGCATTGCAAATCCTCCTTTTCTTGATCATTTCCCTGCGGAGCGCCTTAATTGCCGCCCTGGATTTTTTGACATCTATGCCGAAATATTTACAGATGAAGATAAACCCGAACGGGTGTTCGACGGATTCTTTTGAATCATCGAAGATATATTCGCCGGCCGAAATGAACCCGCTGGATCCGCCCTTCTGCATGGACTTCGAATATATCTCGACCTCCTGAGCTGCGACATTAGCCATGAGCTTCTCGTATCCGCCCATGTCGGCCGTCCCGGAGCCCGTGAAGGGGGTGATCATAGTTGGTCCATCCCTCTCTTCATGGCCCGGAAGATCGCTACCAGGCTGGGTACGTCTTCCGTTTCGCCACAATGCTCCAGGTTGATGCAACGGCGGACCGGCTTCCCTTCCCAAGATCCTTCCGATCGGTAGGAAAAGGCATGTTTCGAGATCTCGTACCAGGCGGCAGCATCCGGCCGCGGGTTTTGCCCATCGTCCGACAGGCTGAGCCGGATCGGGTGATTGCCCCAGGCTTCCAGGAAGGCGTCAACGTAGCCCGGCCGGAGCGTATCCTTGGTCCCGTGGACCTCTCGGAGCCAGCAGAGGACGTTGTATTCGCCAAAGATCTTCTCGGCCCAAAATCTGACCCAATGCTGGGTGTCCATCGTCCAGGAGTACTTGTCGGTTGCCGCGTCGTAGTCCGGCATCTTGGCGCTCGAACCATTGCGGAGCCTGCTGAAGTCCAGGTTTCTCTCTTGGATGACCGGGAAATAGACGTTCCTGGCGAATCCAACGAAGGCGTCCCAATCCGTTTCGTTGAAGCCCCAGATCACGTTCAGGCCGGCGAATTCATCGACGCAGCGGAGCATGAAGCGTTTGGCCTGCGACCAGATCTTCGAATCGTAGAAATCATACCCTCCCTGGATATTGTGACACCAGGGAGAAAGGTAGCGCTCGGAGCCGCCCTGGATCTGGCATTGATCGATCCAATCAAAGAGGAAGGCCGCCCCGAGAGAATTGGTGATCTCGATCGCTCGGCGGCAGATCGGGAAGTAGTAGTCGTTGAAGGCGTCAAGATCCCAGACCAATTCATCCGGCATGAGCTTAAAAGCCTGGAATTGCCTGTCCCGGGGGATCCCCGGCCATAGCCCATAGACGCTCCAGCCGAAGGCCCGGACCGAATCCGCGCCGGCGCCGACGATTGGGGCCAGGTGGGCCCGGAAGGCTTTTTCGTCGAGATACCAGCTTCCGTCGTCTTTCTGTCTGACAAATTTCAGGTCCCCGAAGAGATCGAGCATCCCATAGGTCAGGGATCCGCGATATTGAATGTCCGGGAAGCAGGTCGAGCAGACAGTCTCCACTTTCTCTTTGCAAAACATCTTCTCGACGCCGAGCCTGCAATTCAGGTCCCAGAGATTCCCCGAGACAGAGCACGTGAGCCGGTTCTCCTCGGGGCATTTACAGGCGATACAGGTCGCGGTCGGCAACTTGTCTTGCCGGAAGGTTCGCTCGGCCGTGACGCAATACTTCCCGGGCAGCCAGCCGGTCTTCTCGCAGACGTCGATCGTGACGCCTGGACAGGACCAGCACTTGACGGTCGGGACCGGCTCGAAGTAGAAGATGCGGTCTTCCGTAAAGCAATAATCGGCCGGCAAAAGGCCGGTCTTCTTGCAGACAGTATCCGTCGTCTCGTACCTCTGGCAATCGCAGGCTTTGAAGAGCCAGGACCCGCGCTTCTGGCCGCGGCAGATGGACTTTCGGACGTTCATAGGTCACTCTCCTTTGATCAGATCTTCGGCCGCGGCAACGACGGCAGCGATCGCGATCAGGGTCGTTTTGTTCATCACCACCCCAGCTTCTTCGAGATCTCGGGCGTCATTCCGCCCTTCTCCCGAAGGGACGTTTTGAAATAGTCCCCGACTTCGCCAACGAAGAACCGGGATCCGGGGATCGCGAATCGCCAGAGGCGGCACATGTCCTCCTGGCTCATTTTGTCGATCAGGTCCTTCGTCTCCTGGTCGATCATTTCCCGACCAGCCTCTCGAGATTCGTCTTTTTGCGGATCTTCACGCCAGCCTCGTTGAGAAGATCGATGAATTTCAAGACCTTCTCGCCTTTCGGTTCCGTCAGGCCACAGCCCTTCGAATCCGCCCCGATCGTCACGAATTCCGGCAGGATCCCGACGATCCATCCGGCTAATATCTCTGGGTCAAAGTCCATGATCGGCTCGATCGTCACGAAACGGCGAATTCCATGCCGGCGCAGGCCCATCAGAGCCTCTTTTCGCTCCGCCGTTGAAGGCGCGTCCGAGCAAGAGACGGGGGCGTTTGTCTCTATTGTCGTCCCGACGATATAGTCCCGGGGGAATTTCATCCAAACCAAAAGTTTCAGAAGGCGTCCTGGATTTTTCGTCTGGAAAACATAGGAGTTTTCGGGGAATTGATTACAATGGTCTAGGATCCTGCCGATCATGCGGTCAGAGACACCATGGGAGAACATGTCGTTCATATGCTCGATAAAGATTGTCTTCCCGCTGCCGTACTTTACGTGCAATTCGGCTTCGATCAGCCGGATCGGACCGGTATATTTCTGAGGCCGGCCCTGGCGGGATCTCCCGACGTAGCAATAAGAGCATTTGTAGGGGCATTCCCCGCCCAGGTGAGAATGAACGTGCGTCACCCAATCGTACATGTTTCCGTGAGACATTTTAAGGGGCATTTCGTTCTCCTTGCCCCATTATTGCACGAGCCGGGGGTTTTGCCAAATCAGGGCTTTTCTACGGGATGGCCGATGCCGTTTGCGTCGATAGAGAACTTCTTGCCTGTCTTGTAGTCTTCAACGATGATCTCCGGGTCGCAGGAGCACTCGCCAAGGCCCCGTAAAAGAGGGCACGAATTGTCATGAAAAACGCTTGTGATATAAAGCCCAGGGTGAAGGGCCCCGTTCAGCGCCCTGAAAAGGCTGAGCCTGCGCATGTATTCCTTGCCGGGCGCGTCTTCTCTTTTGCTCATGTGTCCCCTCCTATGTTCGTGCTTTTTTAAGTGGCGGAGCCTTCACGGCCCTGTGCTCGCCCTCTTTATCATACCTAACGATCTGTCCAGCTAATTCGTCAGGCCAATACCAAACCCTCCCCCGCTTGACGAAGGGGACCATTTGACCGTTAAGCCAAACGTAAGGAATAATTTTAAACCCGCCGCGCCTAGCTGGGATGCGCCTAGCCTTCATCAGGTATCTCATTCTAAGGAGTCTCATGCCCCACTATTGCCCAACCCCTCCCCTTTTCCAAATCCGGTCGGGGCCGCCGTAAAAAGCCAAATCCTAGTGCAATGATAAGCCCTGCCCCTGCCCTGCCAACCATTGCAATTAGGGGATCAACCTGATAATTTCGTATGCGACTTGGGCGACGATGGCATTTCCAAGTGCTTTAAGTCTGTCCACCCGTCGGGATACCCCATCATCCACTCGACAAAGGCGGGCTGCAACTTCAGGCCAGGGCGTGTCCCAACTGTCGTCTGTAAGTCCTTCCCGCCCTGACCGCGTTCGCTGGCTCCGGTACAATTCTGTTTTTTCGGCGTCGGGAGCATGGCGATCTGCGTTGGTAGATGTGTTGACTTTTCCCTTGCCCGATCGCTTGTGCTGGGGGTGGCGAATTCCGCGTCTCCCGCCTTCGGGGTCATCAGTATCCTTCCGCCTTCCCAATATCCAGACCCTATCCCTTCTGTGCGGGGCGTTGACGGCGCAAGCTGGAATAATAACCGGCTTGACTTCATAGTCTTCGCCTTCCAAGTCAGCACACACTTCGTCGAGTTCCATATTGACGATTCCAGCAACATTCTCACCAATGACCCAAGTGGGCTTTGCTTCGTGAATAACTCTGAGCATTTCCGGCCAGAGGTGACGGTCATCTGCCTTGCCCTTTCGCTTCCCGGCGACAGAGAACGGCTGGCAGGGGAATCCCCCGGTAAGCAGAGTTGCTCCTCGAAATCGGGCGCCGTCGAGGGCGCGGATGTCGGGGATGAGGATTGGATAATCCCCCGCAAAAGCAATTCGTTCTTCCGCTTCCCGCCACGGCTGATATGTCCGCCCATCGCTTCTGCCACACTCGGCGTCGGCAACAGCCCCGAGCCTTGCCTTGAGGACTTCCTGGCAGAAGGGGTCGATCTCGCAGAAACAGACGGTGCGGAATCCGGCCCATCCTGCGGCAATAGCGAAGCCGCCGATGCCAGAGAAAAGGTCGATGTGCGTTTTCTCATGCAAGTTCTCCATGCCCCACTATTGCATGGCAATGCCTCTTTCCCAAATGCTCCACAAGCCCCAACCATTGCAATAGGATTCAGAGCCGAATTCCCCAGAAATGTTGGGGAAAGTTCGGACTATGGTGTATGCGCTGATCGCCCGAATTCCCGCATGCCCTTGCCCATTGCAGGGCCGTAATGCAATGGAGGGCAGGGGGGCGGGGCTCGCACAATGGCTCCGGGCTCTGCAATGGCAAGGCCAAGTGCAATGGCTCCCAAGGCCCAAGGCATTGCAAGAGCATAGAGCAATGGTGCCAAGCACTAGGCCCATGGCAATGGTGCCCGAGGCCCAGCCCCAGTCCCGGCCATGGTGCCCAAGGCCCAGAGCGTGGTAGGCTGAGCCATTGCAAGAGCGGAGCGGGGACTGGGGCCTAGCTCCCAGGGGCGGCGCTTCGCTTGGGCGCAGGCGCAGGAGGCTGGGGCAATGGCGCAGGCGAGGCTTGGGCAATGGCTGGGGGCAGATAACAAGGCCCTGCATAGCATAGCTCTTAAAGAGCCTAGCTCTTCGCGCGCGCGAGGGCACCTGGGGCGAGGGCTACGGCTGGACGGCCGGTGCAATGGTTGACCGATTTGGGTTTTGGCTGAGCTGGTGCAATAGTGAGTCGAAAGGAAACAAATGCAATGACAAACGGAAGGCGGCAAGTTCTCGATCGCAGAAAAGACGAGGACAAGAATTCTATCCCCTGTTCGTGGTGCCGGAGATGTGCCAACTATGGTTTCGGCTGCATCGACTACATCTACATCACGAAGGAAGATGAGAGAATCGAGTTAGCGTTCTACGGCCAACTCTCAAGGCCGGATTGCTTTGAGAGGGATTAACTCAATGGAGAACACGATGAGCTTGCCGTTTTCAAAACGGCCGATTAAGATGAAGGCCTTCGAGCGGCCGGATTATCCTGACGGGGCGGTCCTGTCAAGCTCGCTGGCCGTCTTCGAAGCGTTCAGGAGCTACGCGAAGGCGGGGAATGAGCTCTTCGTCGTCGTGTACCTGGACGCGAAAAACCGGGCGATTGAAGTTATCGAGGCGAGCGAGGGGACGATTGACCAAGCGGCCGTCTATCCTCGGGAAATCATCCGGGGGGCGCTTATCCTGGGGGCCGTGTCCATCGTGTGCTTTCATAATCATCCGAGCGGGGACCCGGAGCCTAGCCTATGCGACAAGGAAATCACCAAGGAAATCGCGTTCGCTTGTAAGATCATGCAGATCAGGTTCCTCGATCATATCGTCCTGGGGAAGGACTGTTTCTATTCTTTCGCAGACAAGGGATTAATGCAGGACTACGAACTGCAATTCCAATCTTTAGCTAGGAGGTGATTTTATGATTATCCTGGGTAAGATCAAGCGGGGCGTCAAGTGGCTGGTTGTTTCTGAGTACGACGGAGCGGGCCATAAGCGGGGCGAGATCGTCAGTCAACATGCCTCTTATGCTGCGGCCAACAAGCGGGCGCGGCAGTCCACGTTTTGGGCCGTGATATCCGTCGAAGATGCAAGGAGCTAAAGAATGTCCAAATTTCTGTCAGGAGGTAAAAACATATGAGCGAAACAAAGCATACGCCGGGGCCGTGGTCCGTGGAACAGGGAGCAACGGGCTCCCTTGTTTTTGGCCCTCCTCATCATAGAGTTGGGAAGGTTTTTTCTGGTGGGGGTCTGCCGGCCATAGCAAACGCCCGCCTGATCGCCGCCGCGCCTGAAACACGAAAAGCCTTGATCGACCTTTGCAAAGAGGTCGGGAGGTTATTGGAACGGAATGACTATATTGACGACCCCGACATTGTAAGGGCTTACGAGTCGGCCCTTGCCTCCCTTCGTAAGGTTGAAGGTGAATAACGTGCCAACGTCAAAGGGATGGACTGACAAACGCGGCTATCATTGGATTTACGTGAGCCAGGTCGGGGTGACGGCGCTGGGCGAAATGGTGAGGCAAGCATGGGAGAAAAATTCGCTGAGGGCCATGATGCGGCAGGCTCGGCTCGATGATTTGGAAAAGCGCCGGGCTCATGCAATGGTGGAGTGAGGCAAACATGAGCGAAAAATTCAAAGTCGAAATCAACCTGGATGGAGCGGCGTTTCATCCCAGGAATTATGTTGAGGTCGCGAGAATTCTCCGGGACCTTGCCATGCGCGTTGAGGGCTACATGGCGGACGCCTTCATCCTTCAGGACATCAACGGAAACTCCGTCGGTGTCGCCAGCTTCAAGGGCGGTGGGCGCTGATGAGCGAAACAAAGCATACGCCGGGACCGTGGAAGCCTTCCACGGATTACAGGCTCAGGTCAATCGACATCGTTGCGTGGAACGCGCAAGGGGAATCGATAGCCAAGATAAAGACGGGGATGCCATTGGGAGACGGCGAAGCCATAGCAAACGCTCGCCTAATCGCCGCCGCGCCTGAAACACGAAAAGCCTTGATCGACCTTTGCAAAGAGGTCGGGAGGTTATTGGAACGGAATGACTATATTGACGACCCCGACATTGTAAGGGCTTACGAGTCGGCCCTTGCCTCCCTTCGTAAGGTTGAAGGTGAATAACGTGCCAACGTCAAAGGGATGG
>Ga0315284_10000667_pt1 | contig 47029 bp, 44 predicted proteins | sample YL17G09_16_MG_FD_203696 | JGI IMG/M metagenome (GOLD analysis project Ga0315284, IMG submission 203696) | Sediment microbial communities from Yellowstone Lake, YNP, Wyoming, USA - YL17G09_16 | ecosystem: Environmental > Aquatic > Freshwater > Lake > Sediment | place: USA: Wyoming | collected...
GCAGGATTTTGACGCGCCAGAAAGCCCCGCCCCGCAGTTGCGGGGCGGGGCGAAACAATCGCTCTCAAAAAACGAAAGTCCGACTTTTTTTGAAAATCGGAAGTTCGCGATGTTATCTTTTGCTCCGCGGGCAGGATTCGAACCTGCGACCAAGTGGTTAACAGCCACCTGCGGCATTTACCCCGCACCAATGCTTCGCTCCGGCGGTAGGATTCGAACCTACGACCAAGTGGTTAACAGCCACCTGCTCTACCACTGAGCTACGCCGGAGAGAAATTTTGGTGCGGGGCCAACTGAGCTACCGCGGAATAGTAATCTAACTATTCTCGGATCAAAGCCTTATTTTTTATATCGGGGTTGCTGAGGAATATTTGCTATTTTATTATAATGAAATTCCAAAAAAATTCAAGACAATTAATGTTGCATAATTCCCAATATGAATGTGCCAACAATAATAGTCAAAATTATCAACTTGCCAAACATACCCACAAAGACTCCAAATAATGCGCCCAGACCACTGCGAAAAGATTGTTTTATATTTTTATTAAACAAAAATTCAAACAATATCGCGCCGATTACTGGCCCGATGACCAATCCTATAAAGCCTAAAACCATCGTGCCAAAAATTCCGCCCAAAATTGAACCAAGAAAGCCCCAAATTGAAGCGCCGAATTTTTTGGTGCCATAGTATCCGGCTAAAAAATCAAAAATCAAGTAAAGCGCGCTCAACCCGATAATCAGCCAAAAATTTAAAACCCCCAACGCGCCGATCCCCTTCCAAATCACGTAAATTAAGGTGCCGGCTAAAGAAAATAAAACGCCCCAAATTATCGGAAATACCGTAAACACAAATGCTGCCAAAAACAGCGCAATTATTAAAATCGTCAATAAAATACTGATAAACATTAAACTTTTAACTATTTTAATATCCCTTTAGTTTCTTTGACTGGCCGTGCGCTCGGATTTTTTCCAAAGATTTAGCTTCGATTTGGCGAATGCGTTCGCGCGTGACACCAAATTCATTGCCGACTTCTTCCAGGGTGTGAGTGATGCCATCATCTAGCCCAAAACGCATTTTTAGAATTTTTTGCTCGCGAGGCGACAAATCAACCAGAATATCCTTTAATTGTTCCTTGAGTAGTCGTCGCGCGGCCGAGTGATGAGGCAAAATTGTTTTTTCATCTTCAATAAATTCGCCCAGTGTTGAATCTTCTTCATCTCCTCCAACCGGCGCTTCCAATGATATGGTTTCTTGCGAAATTTTGATGATTTGACGAACCTTGTCCAATTCAACTCCCATTTCGGAAGCAATCTCTTCGGGTAGCGGTTCGCGCCCCAAATCCTGAAGCAGACGTCGTTTGACCTGCGTGTATTTTGAAATTGTTTCCACCATGTGAACCGGGATACGAATGGTGCGGGATTGGTCGGCTAGCGCGCGCGTGATGGCTTGGCGAATCCACCAAGTGGCATATGTTGAAAATTTATAGCCGCGCCGCCAGTCATATTTCTCAACCGCTTTGAAAAGTCCAATATTGCCTTCCTGGATCAGATCCAGCAAGGTCAAGTTCGGGCTGCGGCCGACATAGCGCTTGGCAATGGAAACGACCAGCCGCAAATTAGCGTTGGTTAGGCGCTGACGGGCTGCTTCATCTCTTTTTTCAATTTTTTTTGCCAGTTCTACCTCATCTGCAAATTTAATAAGCGGCACCTTGCCAATTTCGCGTAAATACATTTGGACCGAATCAAGCGTTGCTCCATCCAAGCCGGCTGCCAGATTTTCTTTGGCAGAGGGTTCCGGTGCCGGAAGGACTTCGATCAACTGACCCGATTCCACGACCGGAACATTAGCTGCTTCCAGCCGCCGATAGAGCTCTTCTAAACCCTTGATGTCTTTTTCCACCTGCGGAAAAAAATGTAAGAGCTCTGACTCGGTAATAAATCCTCGTTGCCGGCCGCGTTCGATTAAGGAATTAACCTGGTCGGGTTTAAATAGATCTACGACCCTAAATGGTTTTTTTGATCTTTTTTGCCTTTTGCTTTTCGGTCTGGTTTTTTTTGTTTTAGCCTTTGATCTTTTAGTTCGCCGAGCTATTCTTTTTTTTGCGATTTTTCTCACCCTTTTTTTATTTTTTGTTTTCTTTTTAGCCATGATTATTTAATTTTTTTAGAAATTTGTATTAATTCCGAGGAAAGCTCACTGAATTTTTCCAGCAGCTGTTTTAATTGGGTCTTGCTGCCCTGCCGCTGGGCTTGCTCTATTTCATAGCTCAAAGCAGTGAGTTTTTGCCTAACTTTAATCATATTTAATTCTCTTACGCAACTTTCCATTTCAGAAAACGTTTCTGTTTCTTCTGAGGGCTGCTGTTGGATTTTCAATGAAAGATATTCCGCCTGCATTTTTAGCTCCGTTGACAATGATTTTTGCAAATGACCAAAAGGATCTTTGATTTCGCTTTGCTCAATTAATTTTTTAAGCTCGTAAAAAATCTGGCCTAGCTTTTCATTTTTAAAATCTTGTTGGGCAATTCCGGCAACGTTGGAAAAATGTTGAGGATTATTTAAACAAAGTCCTAAAAACCTTTCCTCGAGTCCCTCTTGTCGCGATTTAGCTCTATCGACTGAATCGGCGACATTTTCTTTTGTGTGCCAATCAGTTACTTGAGCTGTCTTTATTTTTTGTAAATCTATTACCAGATCTTTTTCATCAGCCCGAAGTCGCCGTGCCAATTCTTTTATCCATTCGGACTGCTCCGTTTTGCTGGCTATCGATTTCATAGCCGGCAGCATAACTTTTTTAATTTCTCTTCTTCCTTCCAAAGTTTGGCTGTTAAATTTAGCGAAGGTACTGGCAAAGTAAAAATCCATTACCGATTGTGCCCGCTCTATCGCCTGGAGCCATTGAGCCGGACCTTTTTTAATTAAATCAGCCGGGTCTTTTTCGCCAAGTATAGCTATTTTGACAATAAAATCTTGCTTGAGCGCCATATCAATGCTTCGCCGTGTTGCGGTCACACCCGCCCTGTCACTATCAAAAGCAAAAATCAAGTTGTCGGTGTAGCGCTTAATAATTTTTAAATGTTCTTCCGTCAGCGCCGTGCCAGAACTCGCCACGGTGTTTTTTGTGCCGGCTTGATGGGACATAATAACATCCAAATTCCCTTCAACAAAAATGCAGGAATTTTTTTGGCGCAGCTCTATTTTGGCGAAATTCAGACCGTAAAGAATAAAACTTTTGTCATAAAGCGGAGTTTGAGGAGTATTAATATATTTGCCAACATCGGCATCTTCTTTGCCAAAAATACGGCCGGCAAAGCCAACCACTTGTCCTTGAATGTCAAAAATCGGAAACATTATTCGGCTGCGGAAACGATCGTGATATTCGCTACTGTATTCTGAGCCTAGTTTACCCTGAACCTGTTGAAGGGAAGGGTCTTTTTGTACGACCAAACCCGATTGCAAAATTTCCTGTTCTTTATAGCCGCGCTTTTTTAAAAAATCAGATAACGCCTGCCAGTCGTCCGGCGCCCAGCCAAGCCGCCAGGTTCTGATGGTTTGGGGCTGTAGGCCTCTTTCCAATAAATATTTTTGGGCTTTTTTGCCGCTGGTGCTTTTTTCCAGTTGCACCGCATAAAATTTTGTTGCCAATTCGCAAACATCGTATAATCGTTTTTTTTGAGATTGGACCTGCGGGTCTTGGCGTTTCAACACCACGCCGGCTTTTCGCGCCAAAATGCGTAAGGCATCGGGGAACTCCACGCCCTCAATTTGTTTGACAAATGCAAAAATATCACCGCCCAAGCCGCAGCCAAAGCAATGCCAGATCTGGCGCTCCTGGGAAACCATAAATGATGGGGAGCGCTCGGAATGAAAAGGACATCGGGCTTTATAATTTCTGCCCGCTTTAGCGAGGCGGATATATTCGCCGATGACCTCAATAATATCCAATTTTTGTTTAATTAGCTCGACTGGTGAGATGTCCATATTACAGATTAAATATTATATTAAATATAAAAACCTTTTTTTAAAAATTAGATTAAATCTGTATGCTATCGAACCGTGAACTCGCCGGTCAGATCCGGATAAGTCGCGTCATGATATTTGTAGATACCCGGCTGGTCGAAAATTTTACTAAAGATTTCGCCAGGTTCTAACACCGGACTAACCCAGTTCTCGCTGGCGATGCTATGAGAGCGCGCATCTTCATTATACCAGGTTACCCTACCTCCTGCCTCCAGCTCTGTATTATTTGGGATAAAGCCGTTTTCGCGAATAAAAATATTTAATTGTTTACCGGGTATCGGAGTGGGCAAGGGGGCGCCCAAGTTTGATAACCTGAAATTCCCGATAAAATTTTTAGCAAACTTAACAATCTTAAAATTCGTAAAATCTTGCATTATAAAAAATAAGACAAAAACGGCAGCAACGAAGACAATAATTATCTGATATTTTTTAATTTTCATTTTTATATGGTTTATTTAAGGAGAAAATACTATAAATCTAAAAGTATTAGCAATCTGTTCTAAATCGTCTAAAATTTCATCGCGATTAAATTCTTTGACGGTTCCGGGGGTATAGTTTGCAATGTTGCCAGAATGCATCAAAATTTCTATTTCATAGCATCTGTTATCATGCGAGTTGCGCAGCAACACCGAATCGTAGATATTGCCGGCCGCGGCACCGATAAAATTATATTGCGCAAAATTTTCGCCGTTGATTTGGCGCTGTCCAACAGAATACGCTGTGTTAGCGACGCAAGTAGCAATATCGGAAGAGCTCGTAGCAATCCTAACTGTCAGCGAAGCTTCGCCCAAATTTGTGCCCTTAAAGTAACTCTCAGGCAGATTTATCGTCGCGACGGGCACACCCAATGATATGTCGGAGGCAGGCACTTCAGTATTTTGCGTTAAAAGATAATCGGGCGGAAAAGCGATGGAAAAGCCGTCTTGCGTGTCTTGATACCGGCTCCAGTTTGGATTTATTTCAGATGGAGTTGTAGATGTACTTGGGCTGGGCGTCGTTAAGGTTACGGGGGGTTTATATTTTTCAAAAGCAAACACGGCCAAAGCAGCCAGTAAAATTATTAAAATTGTAATTATAATCTTTTTGTTCATTTTTCGGTAATTCTAATAATTTTATATATTGATTTTATGCTTTAAACAATTAGATCAGGCTTTTATCCCCATCATTGAATTTAGCGGCAATATGGGAACCATCACAGAAAGGTTTATTGGTGGACCTTCCGCATCGGCATAATGTCACGCGATTTCTGGTTTCGTATTTAGTTCCGTCTGATGATTCTAACTCAATGCCGCCCTTGAGCCAAATCGGCCCGCTTACTTTCATTTGGGGGTCTTGAATTATCCCGATAGAGCATTCTAATTTAGGCTCAATGGGTTTTCCGGTTTTTTTATCCCTCACCACCAATCTTCCGGACGGGCAATTGCAAGCAGTCTTAATGGCAATTTTTTTTGCATTTGGATCATCAGAATTAACAACATTATTCCACGTTCCTCCGGCCAAATGGCAGAACCTGGCGGTTGCGCAAAGCTCTTTTACATCAGTCATATCAAGGTTCGGTCCGGAAATTGTTTTGGCTTGTTTCAGATAGGCTTTATGCGTTGCGGTTTCCCTACCATCAAAACCAATATCTGTATGCGTCCCGTCACAGTAGGGCGGGTTTTTTGATTTGCCGCATCGGCAAAGGCTACAATTTTCATGCTCTGGATATTTTTCTCCTTTTTTCCACTTTTCAGGTTCTCCTTCTTTGCCGACCATCTCGATTTCTTTAAACATCAATAAATTTCCAGAAACCAAATAGGGTCCGTTTCTTGTAATTATAACTTTTTGATTTTTTTTCATTAACAATAGCCGATTTTTATAATTTATTAATTTTTACCAGCTGGCGGAAAGAGAAAAATTCGGCTCCATCTCTCGGTTTAGCGTCGCTCGCCTCGGGCTAGTATTCTATTGTACTCCGTAATAAACGTAATTCCAAGCTGCTTGGGCAACCGTTTTGCAAGCTCCTAGCTGAGCATCTGTCTATCGTATCGTTCGTGGTGGCATATGACGGATAATCGTAATCAATCAAAAGAAAACTCGGTATACCCGCCTGGTTGAGTGAGGTATGATCGTCTCGAATCTCTTGCCGAATTTGATTCTGAAATACGTTACTGCTGATTTTTCGCGCGATATTCCAAAATGTTTCTGTTTGAGTTGCTGCATTCTTTGCAGACGACGCTTCTTTATAAATTTTCAAGTTTTTAGCACAAACCATGTCCAACACGATACCCGACACCGGTTTGTTGTTTCCATAAATTTCGTTTAAATGTTGAACAAAATAAGTGGAACCGAGGGGTTTCCAATTCGTGAAGTCACCGCCTTGATTTTCCTCTCCTTCCTCGCTATCGAAAAATACAATATCCACACCAACGCTCGGCACCACATCGGAATTACCCAAAAGACGAGCAAGTTCAACCAACACCGCAACGCCCGAAGCAGAATTATTAGCCCCAGGGGAGGGCGCATTTTGGTTTGAGAAATTATTGAAGGAAATTTTTTGGCTGTCGTAGTGGGTAGCCAGTATAATATGTCTTGTCTGTGCAGGATTTAAACGCGCAATGATATTTGTTAATTCGTATGACTTACCGCTTGATTCAGTATGCTGCCAAGTTTGTGTTTTCACTTCCTGTGTTAGCGCCTTCATTTCGGTAATAAGAAAATCTTGAACCTGTTTATGCCCGGTCGCGGTTGGATAGCGCGGACCATAATGCAATTGCTGATCAATAACTGCAAGCATTTCCTGTCCGTCAAAAATACTCTTTTGGTCAAAAGTTCTTTGCAATATTTGGCCTGTTAAATATTCCACCGGCGAATAGTTATCCGTCATTATGGGATAGGGCGATAAATCAAATCTTTCAGTATCTATGACTTTATCTTTTAAGGAGCGGATAATCGGGTCGGAATCAGCAATGATTGATGGTGCATTAAGATCAATGTGTTTGTCGCCGTTAAAGCCAACAAAAATAATATTTTGTGTTTGAGTTCTTTTTGGCGATTCAACCGCAAAAAAATAGCTGTTTGGAAACACAGTTTGAAAAGTTTTGATTTCCGACATAATTAGTGAAGGCTGCTGGCGCGACAAATCTCCTATCATGTTTGCGATAAATATTCCGTCCTTGTTCAGTTTCTCTTTTGCAATCTCGAAGAATTCTTGGGTGGTGAAATGGGCTGGAATTGAAAAAAGCGAGTAGTACACGTCGCTAAATATGAAATCATAATTTTTATTTGAATCATGGAGTAGGCGACGGCCATCATCTGTGTAATTATGGAGTCGTAGATTATCGACAACTTGAAAATATTTTTTGGCGAGGTCGTATAAGGATGGTTCTATCTCTGAAACATCAATCGTCGCGCTGGGTAAGTCCGCGAGTAATGCTTTGGGAATCGAATACGCCCCGCCGCCTATCACGAGAGCATTTTTGATTTGCGGGTTAAATATTTTGTAAAGTGAATAATATTTTGTGTAGTCGTACACTAAATCTTTGGGATCATCAGAGTCCAGAAACATGACGCCCGATCCGCTACGGTCTTGCTGAAAAAATCTTGTCGGCCTTCCGGCAAACTGGCCATCATAAATAGTGACTTTTTCATATATTCCGTCTTTACTGTATACAACGTTTCCTTTTGTTGCTTGAGAAATATACACAGAAACGCCAACGAGAATTATCAATGCTAATAAAGATTTATTCAGATATTTCTTCTCCCCAAGCATCAAGAGCGGTATCAGACCGAGAAAAAATAAAGTAACTCCATTGGCAATGACAATTTGATTTACTCCGAAATGCGGAATGAGTATGAAGCCAGCCAATAAACTTCCAATAATACTACCCAGTGTCGACCAAAAGAAAATTTTTCCCGCAATGCTTCCAACACCCTGCTTCGGAAAATTTAAACTTTGGAGTTTAATGGCGAATGGAGATAGTGTGCCCAGCAGAAATGCAGGAAGGAAAAATAGAAGCAGAGAGGAAATCAATGGCCCAATTGAAAATGAAAGTGCATAGCCCAAAATCGGCAGAGTAATTGTACCGATAAAATGAAATAATAACAAAATGAGGCCGCTTAAAAGAATAATACTGAAGAACCAGCGCAGCGAGGGGTGTCGATCAGCTAAGCGACCTCCCGCATAATATCCAACACTCAGAGCGGCGAGAATGACACTGATCACACTCGATACGGTGAAAATTGTGTTTCCATAGAATGGGGAAAGCACGCGAGTTGCCACCACTTCCACAATTAAAACGCACGCTCCGGTAATAAAAACTGCAATGGGAAGCGTGTTGTATTTGAGCGATTTCAACATAAGTTTATTTTTGAAATCTCCGTGAAGGCCTATCTACTCTCCAAACCCCGAACAAAGCGGAGAGTGTGAGATTTGAACTCACGATACCTGTTAGGGTATACCTGCTCTCTCCCGCACATAGCGGAAAGGGTGGGATTCGAACCCACGGTACCTGTGAAGGTACACTTGCTCTCCAAGCAAGCGCTTTCGGCCACTCAGCCACCTTTCCGCTATAAGCGGGATTGCGATTTGTAGCTGAAAATACGAAAATTTTCAGACAAATCGGGAACAAGCAGACGCGCTTTATGACAAATTCTTAATTATCTCTTTTTAATAAAATCTTCCACAATTTGACGTGCTTGGTCATCCGTTTTTTGGTATAAGGGATGCTTCATTAAATAGGAGCTGACTTCCAAATAGCCGCCGATTTTTCTATCCAGCGCTAACTTGGCTAAACGAATCGCGTCTATAACGATGCCCGCAGAGTTGGCTTTGTCATCAACTTCCAGTCGCAATTCCAGCGAATAAGGAACTTCGGCAAACATTTTGCCCTCAACCCTGATAAAAGCTAACTTAGTATTGCCCAAAAACGGAATAAAGTCACTGGGGCCGATATAAACCTGATCGGCATTTAAGTCTTTCTTTACCTGGCTCGTTACGGCTTGGGTTTTGCTAATCTTTTTACTTCTCAATCGCTCTACTTCTTTCATATTTAAAAAATCAGTATTGCCGCCGACGTTCAGCTGGTAAGTTTTGCTAATAATTGCTCCTCGCTCATCGCAAAGCCGCGCCAAAACCCGATGGACAATTGTGGCACCAATTTGACCTTTGATGTCATCGCCAATAATCGGCACGTTTGCCTCTTCAAATTGTTTGATCCAGTTGGCATTGGAGGCAATAAAAACGGGGATACAGTTAATAAAAGCGCAATTAGTTTGGAGCGCCACCTGGGCCCAAAATTCAGTAGCTTTCTGCGAACCAACCGGGAGATAGTTGATTAAAATTTCTGTGCCGGTGTTTTTTATTTCTTTGATAATTTTTTCTCGCAGCTTTTCTGGTTCGGTCGGTTTTCTCAGCGGCTTGATTTTATTCAAAACATAAATACCCACGCCATCCAAAATCGGGGCTTCGCGCACGCGCGTTTTGATTTTAGGCAATTTAACCCAGTTGACCAAATTAGGCTCAGCGTAAACTGCCTTATCCAGTGTGCGGCCAATTTTATTGGCACCAACATCAAAAGCGCAGACAAAATCAAGGTCATTGAAATTATAAGGACCGATTTTGCGATGCATCAAACCAATTACTTTTTTGGCGGGATTTTGTCGATAAAACTCAATTCCCTGAATCAAGCCGGCGAAACAATTCCCAACACCAATAATCCCCACGCGAATTGGTTTTTTGGGCATACCAGGTAGTAGAAATTCGACTAATAATTGGCGGTTTTTATAGTCAGCAATTTTTATCGAAATTCTATCCTGTTTTAGCCAAGTAGGTAATTTTATAAAATAAAAATTAAACTGTCGAATTTTCACTACCTGGCATAAGTTAAATTTGTTTCTATTATACTCAGAAATTCCGCCGCAAGCAATAGAAAAAGCCCGTCGGAGTATAATTTTCTTAAACCCCGACGGGCACAGTTAGCTACCGCCGCAACAATGGGCGATGCGAGGAACTAAGTATCTTTTCATCGTTCACTCATTTCTTTAGAGTACTATTTTAAGCATACCGTGTATATCCTTCCATTCTGGCAGGAACATACAAATATCCTTTGAATAAATCTACAAATTCTAACTCTTTTGTAGTCACATAGTGAAAATGCGGTCTTAGTTCCGGAATAAGCTGGTTTTGGTTATTTTCTAATAGATCCTTCATGGCAATTAACTGTCTTACGTTCTCATCAATCACTAAGATTGCTTCTTGGCAAGGAATGTCTGCGACATGACCTGGCAACAAAAATCCTTTCTCAGTTAAATGCCGGTTACCCAAAATGTGGGTTTTGGCAAAATTTATAGCCAAGCCCCACTTTTCCAAAGAATCAATGGCACTCGAAGAAAGGCCATCGTTGAATGTCGTCGTTTCAAGCACCAGCTTAATGCATAAATTATTTTGGGGCTGACCCAATAATTCGATACTTTTTTGTTCCCTTTTCGCCTTAGCGCGTTTTGTCCACGCATCCATTCGCAAGCCGAAAAAAATAATAAGACCTAAAAATATGGAAAAAATTACGGCTTCGTTAAAGAGGTTCAATGAACGAAAGAAGAATACTCCAATTGCCCAATTGAGTCCCGAATCAAGTAGCTGGGTGCCGAAAAAAAGAAAAATGAACATCATAAATGCAAAAAGGGCAGCATATCCCAAGTCTTTTTTCACCTTTCACCTCCTTAAAATTTGATAAGAACTACTTTTTTATCATCCTAATCTAAATCAGCGGATTTGTAAACAAAAAGCACCCAGATTACTCCAAGTGCTTTTTCAATTTGCGATTTGCAATTTGCGATTTAATAATCCATTCCACCCGGCGGCATCGGCGGCATTCTATCGTCTTTCTTTTCCGGCAAATCCGTGACTACTGCTTCGGTCGTCAAAAGCATGGAGGCGGCCGAAACCGCGTTTTGCAGAGCTGAGCGGACAACTTTGGTCGGGTCAATAATACCGGCCTTAATCAAATCTTCGTATTCATCAGTTAAGGCGTTGTAACCAAACCCGCCAGTTCCCTTTCTTACTTCTGCCGCAGCTACCGCTCCGTCTTTGCCGGCGTTATGCGCAATCTGGCGCAGCGGCTCTTCCAAGGCCCGCTTTAAAATAGCCAGGCCAATTTTTTCATCGCCGTCAACTTTAGCTGTTTCCAAAGCTTTAAGCGTGCGAATTAAAGCCACTCCCCCGCCCGCCACAATTCCTTCTGCCACCGCCGCTTTTGTCGCGTTGAGCGCGTCTTCAATTTTATCTTTTTTGGCTTTCATTTCCAATTCCGTGGCCGCGCCAACTTTAATCACTGCTACCCCGCCTGATAATTTAGCCAATCTTTCCTGCAATTTTTCTTTGTCAAAATCAGAATCGCTCTGCTCTATTTCTTTTTTTATCTGGGCAACGCGGTCTTCTATTTCTGACTTTTTGCCCTTACCTTCAATAATTGTAGTATTTTCTTTTGTAGAGATAACCTTTCTGGCTCGCCCCAGCATTTTTAATTCAACTCCATCCAATTTTAGCCCCACTTCTTCTGTAATTACCTGGCCGCCGGTCAGAATGGCGATATCTTGCAGCATTTCCTTGCGTCGGTCGCCAAAACCCGGCGCTTTAATGGCTAAGGTATTGAAAGTGCCGCGCAGTTTATTGACAACCAACGTGGCCAAAGCATCGCCTTCGAGCTCCTCGGCAATAATCACTAAATCTTTTTTGCCGGATTTAGCCACTTTTTCCAAAACCGGAATTATTTCCTGGAGCGAAGCGATTTTTTTATCGGTTATCAAAATCAACGGATCATCGTATTCGGCTTCCATTCTTTCGGGATTGGTGATCATATAGTGCGAAATATAACCTTTATCAAATTGCATTCCTTCGACCACTTCTTTGGACAAGCCAAAGGTTTGTGATTCCTCAACCGTGATGACCGAATCCTTGCCCAGTTCATTCATAATATCAGCCAGCATTTCGCCGATTTCTGGATCCTGAGCAGAAATTGTCGCCACTTGCGCAATTTCGGATTTATTATTTATTTGTTTGGAAAGTTTTTTTAGCTCGCCAATGACCGCTTCTGTCCCTTTTTCCAGCCCTCGTTTAATTTCCAAGGGATTGGCGCCGGCTGCTACGTTTTTCAAACCTTCATTAATAATGGCTTGTGCCAAAACTGCAGCAGTCGTTGTGCCATCCCCCGCCACGTCATTGGTTTTGGTGGCCACTTCTTTTACAATTTCAGCGCCGATATTTTCAAATTTATTTTCCAGTTCAATTTCTTTGGCAATGGTTACCCCATCGTTGGTGATGTGGGGCGCGCCAAAACCCTTATCCAAAACCACGTTTCGGCCTTTGGGGCCAAGCGTCACCTTGACCGTATCGACCAATTTATCAACGCCGCGCTTGAGCAGCCGGCGTGCTTTTTCATCAAATAGAATTTGTTTTGCCATTTTTGTCTGTTGGAGTAGTCGCTAATATACGAATATTCCCAAATATACAAATTCGTATATTATTTTAGATTCGTATATTCGTGATTACTCTTTTCCGAAATTAATTATTCAAGAATTGCCAAAATATCATCTTCTTTGGCTATTAAATATTCTTTTCCGTCAATTTTAATTTCATTAGGTCCGTATTTGGTAAATAAAACCTTATCGCCTTTTTTAACGCTCATAGGAATTCGCTTGCCATGTTCATCAACCCGCCCTTGTCCGACTGCGACAACCTTGCCCTGTTCCGGCCGTTCTTTGTCGGCGGTTTGGGGCATAACAATACTGACTCTGCCAAATTTCTTGACCTCCTCGGATGAAATCGGCTCAATTAAAACCCGATCGCCTAATGGTCTAATTTTCATAACAGAATTGATACTAATATACTAATTGATACTAATGATGCGAATTTTTAATTGGCGTAATTCGTATGCATTCGTATATTGGTATCGCTTATTATTTAGCACTCTAATTCAAAGACTGCTAATATTTATTCATTATTGTATTCTATTCAGACTTTCCCATCTTGTCAATAGCTGATAAATATGTTAATTTGAAACAAATTTAGTTCGTTAAATCTTCATAAAGGAGGTGAATATGAAGAAAAAAGCAAAAGATAAGGTTTGGGTAAAAAAAGAAGCGCAATTTCATTTGAATTTGGGAAATTATCCGTTTATTACGGACGTTGAGATGATAAAAATTATACTCGGTAGTTTTGATCCCTCTACTCCATCTGACAAGCAAATTACCATTGACACTCCTGGCGGGGAATTAAAGATTACCCAAATATTTTTTGGCGGAAAATACGTACTTATCTGCGATAAAGAAATCGCAGCAATCAAATATCTGTTCGATTGCCAAAATCCAATCAACTCTTAGCATTGTCTCGTTGAGCATGACGCTCGACGGGACTTTTTTATAAAAAATTAAAAACCCCAGCCCAAGCCAAATTTTGTTTGACTGAAGCTGGGGTGTTTTTGATTGGCCCTTTTCTAGAAAAACAATGGTCGTCGGTCGTCAAATGGACTCGTTTGGGGGCTGCTTTTGCGCAAACTGTTTAAGCCAGTTTTTTGGGGTTTTTTCTTTTTTCTTCCTTTTGTTCCTTACTTTGGCACGAAACACACGGGCCTTCATTTTATTGCATTCCCCCTCCTCTTTTTTTCGACGTGCCACAACCCGCTGTTTTTCAATCCTTTCATTTTTTTTCTTTTTTCTCATCAGCCACCCCCTTTAATAGCATTGTCTATCGAGATTGAACCTCAATAATACCCTGCTCTTTTCTTTAATACCATTGCCGTTCAAGCCATTTCATATAATCGCTTTCCCGTACCAGTTTCCGTGGGCCGGTATAGAGGTTGGCTCGCTGAAGCCGCCGAAGTTTGCGATTTATTGTCTTGACGGTTTGACGCACTTTGTCCCTTAGCACCCGTGCCTGGCTTATTGGTATTTGCTTTTTGTTCATTCCCCCTCCTCTTTGCGCTTTAATCCGAGTCCTAGAACCGGCCGCGTGTCAAAAGAAGAATCACGAGGTCTCATCCAACCAGGGCAAAACTTGTAGCAAGGGCTGCTTGTATCCAAATCATCAGTGTCGTGCACTTTGCGAAATTTACTCGGGGTTAAAACAACTTCATGCCCTTCCGAACAAGGCGATTGCGCGTTCAATAGAATTTCCGTTAAATTTGGATTTCGTCTTATGACGCCCTTTCCCTGTTTTTTCTTTTTCATTTTTCCTCCTTTTCATTAGGAAATTTTAATTCTTTTACAGGTTTTCCATTAATTACAATTTCATCTAAAATTACTTCTTGCAGATGACCAGAGAGTATTGCCTTGACTCCCATTTTGCGCATCCAATCGCAGGGAAAACGGAATTTTCCGATCTTGGTGAGAAAAATATCGCTCATGTCCAGCCGGTGATTTCTGTCGCGGTAAAAACTAAAAACTTCTACTTCTTTAAAATCATCACTGGGACCGGAAAAAACTTTGCATTTTTGCCCTACTTCCAACGGCTCATAAACCGCGTAGAGATTATTAACATCAAAACGTCCGGCGTAGATTAATTTATGGCCGGCAACAACGGTCGCGCCGCTCAAAAAATACGGTTTAACATGGTCCTCGCCGTATGCGCTGCCAAAAATCAAAAATACCCAAATCAGACTTAGAAATAATTTTGTCTTCATCACCTACCTCCTTATTAAGTTATTAAAAAACTTTATATTTATTTGCGTCTTGCGATGACGAAAAATTACGCAATATCGCGTCATCGCAAGACGCATAAATTATCTTAAATATTTTCCCGTATAGCTTTTCTTACTTTTAATTATATCACTCACTGTTCCCTGCGCAACGATATAGCCGCCTTTTTGGCCGCCTTCCGGACCCAAATCAATAATCCAATCCGCGCTTTTGATAACATCGGGATTGTGCTCAATGATTAATACAGAATTAGCACGCGTTACCAATTGATGCAAGACATTTAGCAATTTTCTGATATCGTCAAAATGAAGGCCGGTGGTGGGCTCATCCAAAATATACAACGTGCGGCCGGTATCGCGGCGTGCCAATTCCGTCGCCAATTTTATTCGCTGCGCTTCCCCGCCGGACAGAGTCGTGGCTGGCTGTCCCAATTTCATATAATCTAAGCCGACTTCTTTCAAAGTTTTTAATTTTTGTTCCAGCGTCGGGATGTTTTTGAAAAAATCATAAGTTTGTTCAACTGACATATTCAAGATTTGGGCAATGTTTTTTCCTTTGTACTCAATTTCCAGGGTTTCTTTATTGTAGCGGGCACCGTGGCAAACTTCACATTCAATATAAACGTCCGGTAAAAAATACATCTCGATTTTTCTGACGCCGTCTCCTTCGCAATTCTCGCACCGGCCTCCTTTGACATTAAAACTGAAGCGGCCGGGGCTGTAGCCGCGGATTTTGGCCTCCTGAGTGGCGGCAAAAAGCTGTCTCACGGTTGTGAAAGCGCCGGTGTAGGTGGCTGGATTTGAGCGGGGCGTGCGGCCAATGGGTGACTGGTCCACAATTATTACTTTATCTAAATTGGCCGTGCCTAAAATTGCTTTATGAGCACCCGGCTCAACGTGCGCGCCATGAAAGTCGCGAGATAGGGCTGAGCCTAAAATATCATTGACCAGCGTGCTTTTGCCGGAACCCGAAACACCCGTCACTGCCACAAAGCAACCCAACGGAATTTTGACGTTGATATTTTTGAGATTATGTTCGGCGGCACCGCGAATTTCCAAATATCCATTTTTCTCCCTCTCCTTACTAAGGAGAAGGCTGGGGTGAGGTTCTGTCAGCCCGGGCTTGACTTGGTAACCAGATTTTATGGATTCCCGCTTTCGCGGGAATGATACCCCTGGTGTCACTTTTTTCCTTCCCGACAAATATTGCCCCGTTAGCGTATCTGCTTTCATTATTTTTTTTGCCGTTCCTTCAAAAATAATTTTACCGCCGTGCTCCCCCGCACCCGGCCCGACATCGACTATCCAATCGGCCGATAAAATAGTTTGCTCGTCGTGCTCAACGACAATGACCGTGTTGCCCAAATCGCGGAGTTGCTTGAGCGTATTAATCAATCTTCCCAAATCGCGCTGATGCAGGCCGATTGACGGCTCATCCAAAATATAGACCACGCCCGAAAGCCCGGAACCAATTTGGGTGGCCAATCTGATGCGCTGCGCTTCGCCTCCTGAAAGAGTAGTTGATTCCCGCTCTACGGTTAAATAATCAAGACCCACATCAATCAAAAATTGCAAACGTTTTAAAATTTCTTTGATAATGGAGCGGGCGATTTCTTCATCGGTCGCATTTACCTTTAATTTTTGAAAAAAATGTTTTACGCCTTCGATACTTAAATTATTAATTTGACTGATGTCAAAGCCGTTGATTTTTATAGCCAGCGCCTCTTCCTTTAATCTTTTGCCATGACAGCGCGGACATTTTTTAATCAGCATATATTTTTCAATTTCGGCTCTGGCGTATTCCGAATCAGTTTCGCGCCATCGGCGCTCCAAATTGGTTATTACGCCTTCAAAATTCGAACGCTCATCGCCATAAAGTATTTTGTTGATAATTTCTTTTGGCAAATCTTGAACGGGTCTGTCAGTCGAAATATCATATTCATCAGCGAATTTTCCAAGCAGCCACCAGTAATATCCCTGGCGCCCAACCCGATGAGAAGCCGTGGCCCAAGGTTTGATAGCGCCCTCCCCGAGCGTGAGCCGAGGATTGGGAATGACCAGCTTTGGGTCAATTTCCAGTTTCGTGCCCAGACCCTGACATTCCGGGCAGGCGCCGTATGGACTGTTAAAAGAAAATAGACGCGGCTCAATTTCTGAAAGCGAAATGCCGCATTCTTTACAGGCAAAAAGTTCGGAAAAGATTAAATCTTCATCTGAGGCCATTGTCATCCCGGGCTTGACTGAGCTTGCCCCGTACCTGATACGGGGGGATCCAGGTTTCTGGATTCCCGCTTTCGCGGGAATGACACTTTTTTTATTTTGTAGGCTTACCATCACTATTCCACCGCCCACTTTCAGCGCCGTTTCCACTGAATCAACGATTCTGGCCCGGTCATCCTTGTCGGGTTTCGCCGAAATTTCAATTTTATCGACCACAACCTCAATCGTATGCTTTTTTTGTTTTTCCAGATTCAGCTCTAATGCTTCTTCAAGCCGCTGAACTATACCGTCAACCCGCGCGCGAACAAATCCCGCTTTTTGCGCCTGCTCTAAAACTCCCTTATGTTCACCTTTTTTGCCTCGAACCAGCGGCCCCAAAATTAAAATTTCCGATCCCGCCGGAATTTTTAGAATTTGGTCTGCTATTAAACTCGGGCTTTGGCGGGTGATAATTTTACCACATTGAGGGCAATGTGGTTTGCCAATCCGTGAAAACAAAAGACGGAGGTAATCGTAAACCTCGGTGATTGTGCCCACGGTTGAGCGCGGATTTTTAGCCACGCTGCGCTGGTCAATGGCAATGGCGGGTGAAAGTCCGTCAATCCTGTCTACTTCAGGTTTATCCATCACGCCCAAAAATTGACGCGCATATGCCGACAGACTTTCCACATAGCGGCGCTGGCCTTCGGCGTAAATTGTATCAAAAGCCAGCGAAGATTTTCCTGAACCGGAAAGTCCCGTGATAACCACAAGTTTGTTTTTGGGAATATCCAGATCAACGTTTTTTAAATTATGGACTCTGGCACCTCTAATTTTTATAAATTCTTGTGACATATCAATTATTCGCATGTGCGAAATTCGTATGAATTTTCGCTATTCGCATACTTCATATCTGAACTATTATACACTAAATTTTTTATTCGGACAATAATACGACATCCGATGTCCCAACATCGCGTAATTTTTGGACATCGGATGTCGTAAGATTGACATTGTTTTCCAAATACGGTAAGTATATTTCTACGGTAAGTATATTTCTAAGGCATGTGAACGGAGAAGAAGCCGCGAACCAACGGCTGCCGCAATGATGTTATGCGGCATTGACCTCAAGGGTTCCATGCTCCAGGGGGAAGGGTGGTAAAAAACCCTCTTTCCCCTTTTTCTTTTGGAAAAGAAATAGCCCAAAGGATTTTTTGTCCTTTGGGCTATTTTTGTTTGGATTATTTTGTTTTTTTCAAATGGTCGTATAGATAACACAGGAAACTGATAAAAGCTAGGGTATTGGCAACAAAAAGCAAAAAATTTATGGTGTTTATGTTTTTTAAAAAAACTGTTCCGCTGGGATCTTTTAGCAACCACCAAGTCCAGGGCAGAAGCGAAGCGCATTCTGCCCACATTTTAGCTTTACCAAAAATATTGGCCTCGCGGCGCGTTTCTCTTAATGCCGCCAGCAATATCCCGAAAACCGAAAGGGCTAATTCCTGACCAACTAAAATTACTAATTGTTTTCCTGTTTGACTTCCCCAAATATTTTCCCACCAAGAAAGACCGCGCTGCCACAGCGGAGAGCAACAATATAAAGTAACCGCAATGACGGCAATAAAAATTTTATCAGCACCTTTATCTAATAGCGCTCCGGTTTTTGTTTCAACGCGCCACCATCTGGCTAATAGTCCATCAAAAAAATCCGAAAGACCTCCGTAGATGCCAACCAGCAAGATTGAAAAGTTGATTGAGCCAAGCTGATATACTGCGTAAGCGAAGTAGCCGGCAGAAAAAACCCGAGAACCCGTCACCCCCAAATTAACAACTAATAATTTTAAAATTCTTATAAAAGAGCTATCTCCCATTTCTCACCTCCTTCGGTCGGCCGTATCCGTCAGCTGACGGAGCAGGCGACCTAAAATTTTATATTCGCATTCCTTAATTTATATCAGTATTTGTTATAAAAAAGCAAGAGAACGTATCGCTAGTTCAATAAATAAAAAAAGCGTATTGTAAAAAGAAAAAGGCCCGGCATGCGCCGAGGCCTTTTGAATTAAACTTATGGCTTTGATGTATCCGTGAAAATCCATTGATGAAGGGAGATAAAAACACTTATAACCTTTTGTATATATACAAATATTCCGGCCACAGCCACGACCCCCAAAACGATTGTAAGTAAACTTACTCCAAATTCTTTGTTCCAAAGCCAAATTGCTCCGTTAGCCAAGGGCATCCAAAATATATAACTGCTGACTGCTCCAAATGCAGCATAGGGCATATTTTGTTCACCCAGATCAAGATTGTAGCCCTTATCCTCATTTACTTTTTTAATATAATCAATAAAATCAGGTATAACGGCCAGTAGTATTGGGATCGTCACTGAAAATACAACTGAACCCATGTAATTTAATTTATATGGGTAAAGAGCTAGAAAAAAAGGTACAAAAAAGAAAGCGAAACCGGTCAAGACAATTTTCCCGAATTTCTTATATTTCGCAAGGCTGCCCAGATAAAACAGGAAGAAAAAAATGATAAAAATAATGAAGTAGACGAAATCACCTACTTGCCAATTGGGCAGAAAAAACCCGAATTTCTTGAAAAAGACCTTCGCCGCCAAAAGAAAAAGAAAAGCCCAAACACTAAATACTACCAAAAATGCCCAAAATTTTTTTCCGCTCATTTTAGACCTCCTATGAATTTGTTTAAGGACCGTATAAATATATAACAAAAATATTAACTTTTGTCAATTAAATTTTCTTGAATTTTGCAAAAAGAAAAAGCGCGTGGTGCAAGCGACTGCTTTTTTGCAATCTCCCACGCGCGATACACTTGTTCTATTCGGCGAAAGGCCGACAAACTTTTGCTTTCAAGTCCCAAAATCGGAGGTAAATTGTCCGCCGGGACTTTGGAAGGGCGTCTAGTCTCGGCTTGAGATCGGCATGATTACAGGCTAAGGCCTGCAAATCAAACTCATACTTTTGTTCAATCTCGTATTCACGTTTCTCGGCTTTGCTTTTTTTCTGTTTAGCGTTATAAATTCTCAACAGAAAATCAATTATATCAAACAGGCTAAGAAACGCCATGCTGCCGCCTACTATCAAAATGGTTGGATAAATTGCTTCTGAAAGATAACCATATCCGTAACCTTTTCCCGGCAACGCAAACGATATTAAGGAAACGACAGCATAAACTGAAAGCCAATAGACGGGCGCGAGTGGCAGCAAAAATTTGAGAGTACGATAGTCGGTTCCGACTTCTGGTTTAAAAACCGTCCTCTCGCGGTGCCACCATATAGAAGTAAGATTGTCCCCGAATGGATGAAACAACGGCTTAAACCGGATGCCGCGCATTCCACACAGCAAGACTAATAAAATAACCATCGCCAGCCCGATGAAAATTTTTAAAATTAGCCAGATTGCCACCAATACCGGCTGGAGCGTGTAGGCGATAATCCTTCTTTTCCGGTACTCGCACTGGTCGCGAGGTGATGAACCAAAAAACAGATTTACCCATTTCTTTTCCCAGGCCGGCGGCTCGGGAGCAAAAAGATCGTCCGGCACCGTGATATCAATTTCCGCATATTCTATATCGACGGTCCCACCTTGACCCAGAAACTGTCCTTCTGAGTCAATGACATCGGTACGATAGTGACCGTCTTTCTTCCGAAGATACTTTTTCCATAAATCGTTATAATTATCATCCCGATAATTCGTGATGACAGCGGCAAAAATTGTGTTTTTGCCCGGTTTCCTGAACTGAACGTAAGCCATCATCTGATCCAACGGTGCTAGTTGGCGGGTCATTTCCTGACTATTGGCCACCGTTACAATTAATACGTGGGGATTGACAACTTTCTCTCTCTTTAGCGCCTCCAGATCCCGCTTGTCCACACACCAGCGTAACGGCACAGTAGCGCTTTGAACCTTCTGATCTTTTTCTTCGATTATCAGTTTTAACATTGGACTGCCTCCTTTTCCTTTTAAGAATTGGACTTCTTTTAGAGCTATTAAGAACAATACAATATCATATAATATGATTTTTTATTTGTCAATACTCCTACTCTCTTATCTAAATAAATCTGTCCGCAAAAAGTTGAATTTTGTTCCTTCTCGCAGTAAGCTATAATGGAAAATGAAAAAGATCAAAAAAATAATTAAAATACTTCCCCAAAAACCCGGCGTGTATATGTTTAAGGACAAATCAGGGCGGATTTTGTATATTGGAAAAGCGACAAATTTAAGAAACCGAGTGCGCTCGCATTTTGCTAAACAAGATAACTCCCCCCAGCCCCCTCTTATATTAAGAGGGGGAATAGAAAATGTCGCTGACATTGATTGGATTCAAACCGACGATGAAAAACGGGCACTACTGTTGGAAAACGACCTAATTAAAAAATATAAACCTCGCTACAATATCCAATGGCGCGACGATAAATCTTATTTTTGGGTGACATTTTTTAATGATGAGTGGCCGAGGGTAGAAATCGTCCATTTCAAAAAACTTATAACTAAAAGCCGTGAACTAAGTAATGAGCCTATCGGTCCATTCGTTAACGGACGTGAATTGCGTCAGCTGCTTCGTGCGCTTCGCAAAATACTCCCCTATCGTACCTGCAAAAATCCTTTCAATAAACCGTGCTTGCAGTGGCACCTTGGATTGTGCGTTGCGCACAATCCAAATGTAAAAATCAAAAATCAAAAATCAAAAATACAAATCAAAATTAAAAATTATTTAAGTTTATTAAATACTTTTGTTCAATTTTTGCGGCTTTACGCAAGTGAACCGATTAGGATTGAGGCTTATGATATTTCCAATATCCACGGCGTTTGGGCGACCGGCTCCATGATCGTTTTTGACGGCGCCAAACCTAAAAAATCTGATTATCGCCGTTTTAAAATTAAAAGGGTTCAGGGCGCCAATGACGTGGCTATGATAAAAGAAGTGATTAAGCGCCGCTTCGGCCATCCGGAATGGCCAAACCCGGATTTAATTTTGATCGATGGCGGCCGAGCGCAACTCTCGGCTGCGCTGCAAATCGCTCGCCTCGCTTCGCAGGCGAAGCGGGCAAATTGCATATCGCGTATCGTTAAAAAATCGGACCGATTTGCGATAAGCGATAACCGATTAGCTATTATCGCCCTGGCAAAGAGAGAAGAAGAGATTTATACTGAATACAGCGCAAAGACATTAAAACTTAGCACTCTACCGACAGAAATGAAACTGGTTTTTCAGGCCATTCGCAACGAAGCGCACCGTTTTGCTATATTTTATTATAGACATTTGCACAGAAGGACAATAAAAACAAAGTAGATTATATCCCCTTTTTTCTTCGAGTAATCCCGCGAAGCGGGAGAATCGAGAAGTTCTCGACAAGCTCGAACAATAAAAAATAATTATGAAAAAAATTTTAGAGCTGGAGCAGCTTCAAAAAATATTAGAAAAAAAAGCTAAGAAACGGCAAAAAAAGAAACATCCTAAAATGCTGGTTTCTGGCAGAAGCGTTTTGCATATACAAAAGATTATTAGGAAAAAAGCAAAATAGTTTTTTCAAGAAAGGAGGAAGCAATGGTACAGAAAACATTGTCGCAATTATGGAATGAAACACCCACGTTTACTCCGAAAGGAAAATTGAGCCACGAAAAAAAAGCTTTGATTCGACGGGCAAGTCGGGCAGATAAAAGAACACAAAAAGCAAATTTCTTGATCGGTGGAAAAAATTTTTGCCGTTCACCAATTCATCCAGATTTTAACGGCCAGTTTTGTGCCTGCGTCGCCTGCCGTGGATTTGAATCTTGTTTGGGAGCTTGTTATAAATGCGAGGGACCGGTTGGAAAACTATGCGGCCTTATAGCTCGCTGATTAGCAAATGGCTGGATTTAACCAGCCATTTCAATTTTATCCCTACACCAAAAGACCATGCATATCAACCCATAACTCGTAGTCTGAGAATTTATTGACTGTTTAAGACAGCTATGTTAATCTTAGATTAAATTGACGTATTTTTATGCCAGGTAGTGAAAATTAGATAATTTTTACCTCACAAAAAGCGCAAAAATAGACTGAATATTGAAATAACGCTGCCTGGCTCATTTTAAGTTCAATAAAAACTATTAAGTCTAATTTCTACTACCTGGTATGTTGCGATTTATTGTTAGAATTTTGGGCAATGCTTTGGCGATTTCCTTAGCGACCTATTATGTTAAGGGTTTCTCATTCCCAAAAGATTGGAAATTACTGCTGCTAGCCGGCTTAATCCTGGCTCTGTTTAACGCCATTTTAAAACCTATTTTGAAGCTGATTTCCGCTCCGTTTATAATTTTGACCTTGGGACTATTCACCCTGGTGATTAATATGGCGCTTTTGTGGCTGCTGGCGCAATTTTTGCCGGAACTAAAAATTGCCGGTTTCTGGGCTTATTTTTGGGGAATAATTATTATCAGTAGCATTAATTTGATTGTTGGCATTTTAACAAAAAAGAAGCCAAAAGAAGATTAATTATGGATTTACAAAAAATTATTTCTATTGCGGAAATTGTAATCTCGGCGTTGCTCGTCATCGCAATTTTACTACAGCAACGCGGAGCCGGCGCTTCCGCCATTATGGGCGGTGGCGGTGCGTCCTATTATACCAAGCGCGGTTTTGAAAAAATTCTTTTTGTTGCCATCATTATTCTGGCGGTTCTTTTTATATTAGGGGCGCTGGCTTCAATGTATATTACTGCTAAATACTAATCCTATTAGTAACTCTATCGAAACAATAAAAAAATTTGAATGGCCCAGCGCCAAACAATGGCGGCAGTTTTTTCACGTTTCTAGTCAGCGCGAAAAATACGTTCTGCTGTTTTTTTGTCTAATATTTTTAACGGGCTTGGTAATTTTGGGAACAAAATTTTATTTAAAAAAGACACAGATAGTACCAGCTAACGGCGGCTCTCTAACCATGGCCATGATCGGCTCGCCCCGTTTTTTAAATCCAATATTAAGCCAACTCAATAATCCGGACCGCGATCTGACGCCATTGTTTTTTTCTGCTTTGATGAAATATGACTCGCAGGGTAAGCTTATTGGCGATTTAGCAGAAAATTACAGTATTAGCGACGACGGAAAAACCTACGATTTGACACTTAAAAAAAACATCAAGTGGCAGGATGGAAAACCATTAACGATCGATGATGTAATTTTCACGCTTCAAACAATTCAAAATTCAGAATATAAAAGTCCGCTCTGGGCTCTTTGGCAAGGGGCGGATTTTGAAAAAGTGGACGATCAAACCATTCGCTTCAACCTGAAAAGTCCTTATGCCCCTTTTTTATATACTTTGACCTTTGGCATTTTACCCAAACATCTTTGGCAAAATGTTTCGCCTTCTCAATTTCCCTTAACCGAATTTAATTTGAAACCGATAGGTTCGGGACCCTATCAGTTCAGTAAATTTGTCAAAGACAGCGATGGAAATATCAAAAGCATAGAAATAAAATCGAATAATCAATATTTTTTGGGCGAGCCCTATATATCAAAAATAACTATCCAGTTTTATGATACTGAAGAAGCGGCTCTAAGCGCGTATAATAAAGGAGGGGTGGACGCTTTTAGTTCCATATCGACAAAGACCGAGCAAGAACTTCAATCAAAAAATTCAGAGATAGAGATTTATTCTATTAAACTACCTCGTTATTTCGCCGTATTTTTTAATCAAATGCAAAATCCGGTCCTGGCTGATAAAAATGTTCGCCAAGCCCTCGCCTTTGCGACGGATAAAGAGAGCACAATAAAGGATGTTTTAAATGGTGAAGGCGCAGCTGTGGATTCACCAATATTGCAGGGCATGACCGGCTTTAACGAGCAGGTAAAAAAATATGATTTCAATATTGACCAAGCAAAAGTAATCTTAGAAGCGGCCAGCTGGAAAGACTCTGACAACGACGGGATTTTAGATAAAGCTAACCAAAAACTGGAAATTACCTTAACGACCAATGATCGGCCTGATTTAATTCAAACAGCTCAACTTTTGCAAGGACAATGGCAACAGATCGGAATAAAAGTTAATCTGGATATCCAGGCTTCCGCTAGAATTCAAAACGAAATTATCAGACCCCGCCAATTTGATGCTTTGTTGTTTGGCGAAGTTTTGGGGCTGGAACCAGACCCTTTCTCTTTCTGGCATTCATCTCAAAAAAAAGATCCCGGGTTAAATTTAGCGCAATATGAAAATATCGATGCTGATAAATTACTGATCGATGCACGCCAGGACATGGATATCAATGACCGAGCGCAAAAATATCAGCAATTTTGCAGCCTCGTCGCTGAAGATTTGCCGGCTATATTTTTGTATAACCCTGATTATTTATTAGCCATAGACAATAAGGTTCAAGGCGTTGAATTTAAAAATCTCAATAATATCTCTTCTTACTTTGATCAAATAAATAATTGGTTTATCAATACCAAAAGGGCATGGAGGTAGACAAATCTAATTTTAGAGGGGTAATTCTTGATTCAATCAAGCAATTTGATGTAAATTTAGATTTCTTCAATCAGCTTGAATTAAAGCGCCGGTCCTTTAAAAAGATTTTACTTTGCGGCATGGGCGGCTCTGCTTTAATTGGCGATATCCTTTCATATTTTCAAAAAAATAATTTTGCTCCTTTGTTATTAAAATTGCCTATTTACATTCACCGTTCTTACACTTTACCTCCAGAAGCCGACGATGATACTTTAATTATTTGTATCTCCTATTCTGGTCAGACGGAAGAAACCCTTTCTGCCTATCAGAAAGCAAAAGAAAACGATTTGGAAATAGCCGCGATAACCTGCGGAGGAAAATTAGCAGAGCTTTGCCAACAAAATAAAAATCCCTGGGTAAAAATTCCAACAGCTTTGCAGCCGCGTCTGTCGCTTGGCTACCAACTGGCGGCTTTGGTCAAAATATTCATGGCTTATGGTTTGCTGCCCTCTTCAGCCGACGATGAATTTATCGGTTTATCAAAAAAAATAATACCTTTGCAGCTTGAAAATGAAACTAAAACCTTCTGCCAAAAATTAAATCGCAAAACTCCGATAATTTATAGCTCCGATAACAACCAGGCCCTGGCTCGCATTTGGAAAATTAAATTTAATGAAAACACCAAAATTCCGGCCTTTTGGAATTATTTTCCCGAACTCAATCATAACGAAATGGTCGGCTGGAATAATATTTTTGGCACTTTCCATTTTTTATTCATACAAGATTCAGACGACATGATTCGAATTCAAAAAAGAATGGAATTGACCGCGCAATTGCTAAAACAAAGGGGGCTGGAAGTTGATTTTATAAAACTAGTCGGTGCTAATCCCCTGGAAAAATTATTTTGGGGAATCACTTTGGGCGATTGGATCTCTTATCATCTGGCGATTTTTTATGGCGTTGATCCAAATCCAGTTGATATAGTGGAGGAGTTTAAACAAAAACTCAACGAATGACCACACGCTTGACTTTATATCCCCCCTATGATATAATCAAAATATCATTAACTTCTCGGCGTAAGGCCAACAGCTCAACCTTGAACTCTAAAGTTAAATCCTCAAGATAATTGCAGGGTTAATCAACTTTTTATTTCGGGCGGGTGGCCTCGAATAATGCAATGCATTATTCGAGTAAACTCCACTGGCAGATTTACCCTTCTACTTTTAAATTTGGGGATGTGGCGGAACTGGCAGACGCGTACGCTTCAGGAGCGTATGGAGAAATCCGTGAGAGTTCAACTCTCTCCATCCCCACTTATAATACACTAAATTAAAAATTTAAATATCAAAATAAAAATTTTTTGGTATTTGATTTTTACATTTTGAATCAATAAATGACACCTCAAACTATAGTTCGTCGACCCATCAAACTCAGAGTTTCCTCTGAAGATGGCAGAACGGCTCAAAAGCAACCCGCTTCGGCTCGATTGCCGAATCGAGGCGAGCCGACTCAAAAAAAGCCGGAATTTCAGTTACGTAAAAGACCTCCGATGAAAAAAGAAGATTCCTTAAGAATTATACCTCTGGGCGGCCAGGAAGAAGTCGGCCGCAATATGACTGTTTTTGAATATGGCCGCGATATTATAATTCTGGACATGGGAATTCAGTTTCCCGAAGAAGATATGCCCGGGATTGACTATATTATTCCCAACATTAGCTACTTAAAGGGCAAAGAAAAAAATATTCGGGCGGTCATTTTTAGTCACGGCCACCTTGACCATATCGGCGCTTCCCCCATTTTGCTTGAAAAATTAGGTTATCCGCCAATTGTCGGACGAGACTTAACGCTCGCTTTGGTCACAAAAAGAATGGAAGACTACGAAGAAAAATCGGCCCAAAAACTTAAAACCATACCGATAAAATCAGTTAACGACAGATTTAATTTTGGAAAATTCAAAATCGGATTTTTTGAAGTTGAACATTCAATTATGGACGCGGTGGGAGTGATTATAAATACACCCGATGGCACGGTCGTGCATCCGGGCGACTGGACCATGGAAAAAAATCCCGTTAGCGGCAATCTCCTTTCCTACACACAGCTTGCCAAACTGCCTCGTCCTAAAATTTTGATGCTGGAAAGCCTGGGTGCCACCGACACGCGGGCCGCTACTGTTTCGGAAAAAGAAATGTTTGAAAATTTGGAGCGTTTAATCAGCACGGCTCCGGGTCGCGTGATTATCGGGACTTTCTCTTCGCAAATAAAAAGAATCGGCCGGCTGCTGGAATATGCGGAAAAAGTCGGCAAAAAAGTGGCGTTGGACGGCTATAGCATGAAAATGAATGTGGAAATTGCCAAGCGATTGGGTTATATCAAAGTTGCCAAAAGCACGCTGATTCCGGTTTCGGAAATTCACAAACATCCGGATAACAAAATAATTATTATCTGCACCGGTGCGCAGGGCGAAGGCAACGCCGTGCTTTCGCGCATTATCAGCGAAAATCACAAATATATCAAAATCCAAAAAAACGATACTATAATTTTTTCTTCCTCCATTATTCCGGGAAACGAGCGCACCATCCAAAGGCTGAAAGACAATATGTATCGTAAATGCGATAACGTCATTCATACCGAAATCATGGATGTGCACGTGAGCGGCCATTCAAACGCCCAAAACATCAAAGAAATAATTAGACAAATCAGGCCGGATTATTTCTTGCCCGTCTACGCCAACCATTATTTTCATAAAGAAGCGACAAAGCTCGCCATGGAAATTGGTTTTCCAAAAGAAAATATTTTTGTGCTTGATAACGGCTCGGTCCTTGAATTTAAAAATAACCAAGCCAGGCTTTCCGACCAAAAAACCGATACCAGTTACGTTTTTGTTGACGGCTTGGGTATCGGAGATGTCGGCCAGGTTGTGCTACGCGACCGCCAAGCCATGGCGCAGGACGGCATGTTTGTGATCATTGTGACGGTTGACTCCCAAACCGGCCAGGTGCGAAACAGCCCCGACATAATTTCGCGCGGTTTTATTTATATGCGCGAGTCAAAAGAATTGCTTCACCAGGTCAGAGAACGCGTCAAAGAGATAGTCCGCCGCACCGCCGGTCATCAGGCGCCCATCAATCACGATCTAATTAAAGAAAATATCCGCGATAAAATTGGCCAGTTTTTATATACCAAAACCCAAAGGCGGCCAATGGTGCTGCCGGTAGTTATTGAAGTATAAAGTTAATTTTACAAATTTGACATTTATTGATTTAACATGTTATTATATTATTGTTCTTCTTATTTAATTCTTTAAGCAAACTTCTCTGGGGAGGTGAAAATGAAGAAGGGTATAAGAAAAGTGGTAATCTTTGGCAACAATCTTGAAAAAATAGATAGACATAAAAAAACCATTAAAAAATTCCTTAAGAAAAAAAGGTTGGCTCGCGAATATTATATCCTTTCGTCGCCGCCTACCGAAGGAAATATTGCTGGAATTCGCAGCCTTGAATATCTTATATCAGTAATGGTTACAAGCGATGTTGATGGCTCGCTTTTAAAAGAGATAAAAAAATTATGTACCGTTAAGGTATTCCGACCCTGGGAAATTGATTCTTTTAATAAAAATCTCGTAAAGGAGGCGGAAGAATGGAAGTGGAAGCAATCATTAAATTCATCACCGCTAATAAACACTTAAGTTTAGCGGCTGGCTGCGCGCTGGTACTGATAGTAGGATTTTTCATTGCTATCTGGCGCGTATTCCGAAGCGACGAATAAAAACAACAAGAGGCTTAACTCTTTTTAAAAAGAGTTAAGCCTCGTTTTTTTCATAAAAAATCAACTTCGCAAAATTTTATCTGCCACGATTTTCAAAATAATGGCAGCGCCTGCCAGCGCGATAATAAATATTGCAAACCAGGCAAGGGGCGTCAGAAAATAGATAAAAGAAACAAGCAGCGCTATCCAAATGCCCGTGCACCAGGGACAGGAAAGTAAATGAAAAATAGTGGCACCGGGCCCTTTGCTAAATTTTTCAAAATAATCCCGCAAAAAATCCATAACAGAGTCATAGACAAATAAATGAGTCAGGCGGAAGGTCGCTAAAATTAACAACGTAAAATCAAAAATGGAAATTCTAATAGCTAATTTATTTTGCCATCTTAAGATATAAATCGCCGCCAAAACTAACAACAAATATAAAACCGAAAAGGCAAAATTCCAAAAATATTGATTTTTATTTTGTTCACTCATTTTTTTAATTTAAACTGTTAATATTTACGCCAAAGCTCCAATCAACATCGCTGAAGCTATGTAACAGCTGGCTAATATATTTTTTAAGCTCGTCATATTTTTCTTGGGTTTTAGCTTCAAATTTAACCGTTAAATATGGTCCGTTTTGAGAATAGCGAACCACAAACATGGAATCGCTCATGTTCAAACGTACGCCGTCCCCCGCCCGCTCATCATCAATAATCTGCGCCTGCGGAAAATCTTGACGCAGCTTAACGGCAATTTTTTCCATCAAGCCGACTTTTATTTCGTCGGGGCTGCCGACTTTTATTTCGGGACTCGAAATATATTTAGGCAAATCACCAATCGCCTGCGATAGACTTTGCTTTGTCTGCGTCAAATAATTTAAAAGTGCTAAAGTGGAATAGCAACCATCGTCATGGGGATAAAAATTATCCAAAAAGTAAAAGTGGCCCGATAACTCGCCGGCAAAAGCGGCTTTTTCCTGCTGCGCCTTAGCTTTAATAAATGAGTGGCCCGTTCGCCACATAATTGCCTGTCCTCCTTTGGCGCTAATTGTATCCTCAACCACTTTGGAGCATAAAGTATTAAACACGATTTTGGCGCCAGGATTTCTCTGTAGCGCATCGGCGGCGAACAGAGCAACTAAAATATCATTCCATAAAACCTGACCGCGCTCATCAACCACACCAATTCGGTCGCCGTCGGAATCATAAGAAAAGCCTAAATCAGCTTTTTCAGCTAATACTTTTTCTGCTAATCTTTCAGCCACTTCTTTTCCGGTCGGGTCAGGCGTCCCTAAGGGGAAAGTGCCGTCTAGTTCGCAATTGCTGGCAACTACTTCACAACCCGCTTTTTGCAAAAGCTGAGGAACAAACGCGCCGGGAGTTGAGTGACCGGGATCAACAACGATTTTAAATTTTAACGGTGTAGAAAATCTTTTTATTAAATCATTAAAATAGTCATCCCGAATGTCTCTTTTTTCTAATTTTCCTTCTCCTTGATTAAATTCTCCTGTTTGGGCAATCTGCCGCAATTCCTGAATTTCTTCGCTCATCATGGATTGAGAAAAGCCCATACCAAATTTAAAACCGTTATATTGGGCCGGATTGTGAGAAGCAGAAACCGAAACACAGCCGGGCGCGTCAAAATAATACTGCGCCCAATAAATAATGCCGGCCAGCGACAATCCAATATCAACCACATCAACACCGGTACTAAGCAAACCCTTAATTATCGCCTCACTATAAGATTCGCTGGTCAAGCGGCAGTCCTGCCCGACTACTACTTTTTTAATATCTCGTTTTAATAAAAAAGTCCCATAGGCTTTACCGAGCCATTCAACAATCTCCGGATTTAAATCTTTGCCGGCAATACCCCTCAAATCATAGCCCCGAAAAATATAAGGATTAATTTGCATACCAAGTAGTAGAAATTCGACTTAATAATAATTTAGGAAAAAATTAAAACTTCTTATTTTTATTATTACTTTTACCAAGTAGTTTGTTTCTGGTGCAAATTATAAAACTGTCGAATTTCACTACCTGGCATACGTTTATTTTATTATAGCATAAAAGAAAAAGGCCCAAAAAGGGCCTCCAGCTTTATTAAAGAACTGCTCTGCTTAGTCCGGAAATGACTCGCCACGATCGGGAATTTCTGTAACCATAATCTCAAGGTAATATTCTGTATTTAGGCTTCCGCTTGCAATAAGGACAATTTCACCTTGATTTTTAAATGGCCTTCTCTCTTTATTCATCCAATGAATTAATTCTTGTAACTCTTGATCGCTTAATGGAGAATCAAGGAAAAAGGCTGAACAATCCCCGACTTCTAAATGAAGACACCTATTTCTCAAATATTGCCAATCCTGTGGCGCAAGGTTAAGACCGCAAATATCCATCGCAAATACCTCCTTTGTGATTTAATAAAAATAACTATAGCTAAAATATCATTTCTTGAGGAAATTAGCAAGGAAAAAGATAGCAAACTATAAAACATCTAGCAGTGTTGACCTGGTTGATGATCTTTGCTATGCTGGATTATAATAATCTTACATAAAAATGTACGAATTAATCTTGCTGGTCAGTCCCTTGGTGGAAAGAATTGACACAGAAATAGTCGCCAAAATCCGCGACTTGATTTTAGGTTTGGAAGGAAATATTAAAAAGGAGTATACATGGGAAAAAAGAAAACTCGCCTACCCAATAAAAAAACAACTTTTTGGTACTTATATTATTTTTGAGTTCGCTTTACTCAGCGAAAAAATGGAAGAGATGCAAAAACAACTGAAATTAAATTCCGATATTATGCGATATTTAATTATTAATAAAGCAGGGGTTAAAGAAGAACGGCCGAGGTTGCGAACGATGAAACCTAGAATAATTGTTCCTCTGCCGCCGAGTGAAACCAAAGGCGAAAAAGTAAAAATTGAGGAATTAGATAAAAAACTGGAGGAGATACTTAAAGAGTAATCACGAATATACGAATTTAAAATAATATACAAATAATTTAAGTGAAGTGTTTTAACCTTATTTAGATTCGTATATTTGCGAAAATTCGTATATTAGTGATTACTCCCAATAATTTTATGAATTTCAATAAAGCCGTTATTTTAGGTAATTTAACTCGCGATCCAGAGTCAAGAACTCTGCCCTCCGGCCAGTCAGTCGTCAACTTTAGCGTTGCCACCAACCGAATTTTTACCGATAAAAGCGGTGCTAAACAGCAAAACACCGAATTTCATAACGTTGTTGCTTTTGGTAAATTAGCCGATATTTGCAGCCGTTACTTAAACAAGGGTAAAATGGTTCTGGTCGAAGGGAGATTGCAAACACGAAACTGGCAGGGGCAAGACGGCGTCAAAAGATACCGTACCGAAATTGTTATGGAAAACATGCAGCTGGGACCCCGCGGCATCGCCGGTCAAAGTCCAGAAATGCCGGAAGCCGCCGCCGCACCAGCCGTCAGCGCGGCCGAGGAAATTCCGATAATCGATGCTGATGAAGGAATAAATTTTGGCGAAGAAGAAAAAGAAGGAACGGACGTTAAAGATATACCCTTCTAGATTACAGATATACAGATTGTTTTTTATCTGTATATCTGTAAAATATCTGTAATCTGTAATTTTATGGAAAAAGTTTGCTATTTTTGCAAAGAAAACATCAAATATATTGATTTCAAAAACGTAGAGCTGCTGCGGCAATTTTTGACTGGTCAAGCCAAAATCATGCCGACCCGCCGAAGTGGGGTATGCTTAAAACACCAGCGATCACTGTCGCAGGCAATTAAGCGCGCCAGATTTATGGCGTTGATGCCGTTTACGACTAGATAAGGTCTTGTACTTTTTATCAAAAAGGAGGGCAAAAAATGCAGATCACACTAATTTCTGCCGGCGATCCGCTGCCTGAATGGGGTGCAGCGCAAATTTCAAGAAAGACATTTGGTCTTTCCATTGACATTGAAAAAAAATTATTTGCCACCTTTCCCGACATGAAACCGCTGGTATTTGACCCAAGCATTAACCCAAATAAGTTACCGGAGCTCAAATGCAACACCTGCGATATTGTCGCATTACCCTACATAAAAACGCTGAAAGAAATGTTCGCCTCTACGCACATATATTCCAGCCTCAGGATTACGGAAAGCAATCACTTAGACGGAATTTATCTGCTCTGCCGGAGCTGTTTGGCAAGATTGTCAAAAATTTTAGAAATAACCGAGGCCGGCGAGGAAGTGATTTTGCCTAGATCCAGACACATATTTCAAACGTGAATATGGTCAATTCAAAAAAGCTTATCCTAAAAATTTGAATCGGATAAGCTTTTTTGAATTTTCCAATCTCGCACTAACTCAAGCTATAGCGTCAGAAAGTGCAAAAAAATCCGCCCCTCGCAGTCTTTGCGAACAGACGGATAAAATAACTTTCCCAATAAGCCTTCTATAGAATGCCGGCTATGTCGTTTATCAGAAACGAAAACGCGTCGAACAACTTTGAAACGGTCAAATTATAAGTTATTAGCTGGGGTCCGCGATAAATTAATTTAAACCTATAATCATTCTCTTGTTTATCAACCAAACTCAACTCCCAGAGCGGATAACTAAGACTCCTGCCCGATTCGCTAAAAATAACATTAGCGCCGCAGAGTTTTAATATCTTGGAAAATTTTTCTCCCAAGATTGGCTCTTTGCCAAAATCTGACAGCAAGAATCTTTTATCTTTAAATTTTTCCAGCCGCTCCTTTTCGTAGCCACGCGCTATTTTAGTTTCAAAAAACCATCTTGCAAAAAGATTTTTTGAAACTAATTTTCCCAGCCCATACCAAGCTAATAAGACGACAACAACGACATTTGAAAGAACAAACCAAAAATCCATACTGTACCTCCTTTTCTATTCTGCATTTTTCTTCAGTTTTTTTAACCCACAGGCGCCGGCAAAAATTTCTAAAGCCAATTCACCCTCAACCGGATCATTTAAATCCATTAATTCTTTACGGAAAAACCAGTTCTGATTAAATCCACATTTAACGCATTTAAAATTTGGTTTTGTTAAAGAACTCCTGACGCCTTTAGTTCCGCATTTCGGACAAGTATATTCTTGTTCCATTTCACACCTCCTTATATTTAAATTTTATGCAAACGTTTCCTTATTCTCTTTCTCCGCCGCTTCTTTAATTTTGACGACTAATTCTTTCAAAATTTTAGGGTTTTCTTCAAAATATTTTTTTGTTCCTTCTATTCCCTGCCCCAATTTTTCATTGGCGTAGCTAAACCAGGAACCGCTTTTATTGATCAAGCCGTATTTAATGCCTAAGTTTGCCACATCGCCCTCATAAGAAATTCCCTTATTATACATGATGTCAAATTCCGCCGTGCGAAAGGGCGGGGCGACTTTATTTTTAACAACCTTGGCTTTTATGCGATTTCCCACGATCATCTCGCCCTGTTTGATTTGAGCAGAACGGCGCACATCGATACGAACCGAGGAATAAAATTTCAGGGCTTTACCACCGGGTGTCTCTTCGGGATTGCCAAATATAATGCCGATTTTCATTCTGATTTGATTGATAAAAATAACTACTGTGCCGGATTTAGCAACAATGGCCGTTAGTTTTCGCAGCGCCTGCGACATTAATCGCGCCTGAAGTCCCATGTGCTGCTGCCCCATCTCGCCCTCTATCTCGGCGCGAGGCGTCAGCGCGGCGACCGAATCAACCACTATCACGTCCACCGCGGCCGATCGCACCAAACTTTCAACAATATCCAGCGCCTGCTCGCCCGTATCGGGCTGGGAAATCAGCAAATCATCAATTTTTACACCAATCCGTTTGGCGTATTCCGGGTCAAGCGCGTGCTCTGCATCAACAAAAGCGCAAAGTCCGCCGCGCTTTTGCGCCTGGGCTACGGTATGAAGCGCCACGGTTGTTTTGCCGCTAGACTCCGGACCATATATCTCAATTACCCTGCCTTTGGGCAAACCGCCCACTCCCAACGCCAAATCAAGCGACAGGGCGCCCGTTGGAACCGCATCAACGTCAACACGCCTGGCCTCGCCCAGCTTCATAATTGACCCCTCCCCGAACTTCTCTTTAATTTCACCCACCGCCACTTCCAGCGCCTTTAACTTCTCCTCCTTTTCCCCTCCATCTTGTGATTTAGTCATAAAAATCTATCGACATCGTAAGTCGATAGATTCGCTTTACGATGCCAAAGAATTAAAATTTATTTTACTAATATTTGCCTCGTTTCTGACCGGCTTTTTCCGAATCGATTTGTCGCCTCAATTTTTATTATATTCATCCCTTGATTCAAATTTATCTCCTGAGAAAAACCGCCATCTTCATTAATATAAATCTGCTGCCCGTTAATTGTCAACTGAACGCCTGGCTCAGACTGACCTTTGATCGCGACCGTGGTTTTGTCGATCATTAAATTATTCATCGGCTCCTCAATCGCCAGTCGCGGCGGACCAATTAAAACATTCAATTGATAGATCAAATAGCCGATAATTAAGATAAAAATAAGTGAGCCAAAAACAATGCTCAGAACCTTTGGAGTAATGGCAAACCAACGGGCGCGAAGCTGAGGTAAGGCGCGGTGACTTTTTTCTCTGAAAGATTGCGCTACCCCAGTTTCTTTTTCATACTCGGTAATTAATTCATCGGGTTCCAGATTCAAAAACCTGGCATATTTTCGCAATAAACCTTTAGTATAAACATCTGAGGGTAATTTTTCAATTTCTTCTTCTTCAAGACTTTGCAAATATCTGATTTGAATATTTAAAAGCTGGGCCACTTTTTGTCTTGTTAGCCCAGCCTCCTCTCTCGCTTTTTTTAATTTTTCGCCGAAAGTTAATGTTTCGACTTTTTTAACCGTAAAAACCACAAAAACCGAATCAAGAATAAAGAATTATGAATTAAGAATAAATTCTTGCTTCATGATTCCTGATTCGTAATTCTTTTTAATAATCGTTTAAATCTTCTTCGTCCTCGCCGATTTTGGGGTTGCCCGGAACGCTACGCACCTCGCCTACCAAAATTTCTCGCGGTTTGGCGCCATCTCCGGGACCAATAATACCTTTTGCCTCAAGCATATCTAAAAGTCTGGCGGCGCGCGCATAGCCCACGCGTAATCTTCGCTGGAGCAAGGAAGCTGATGCTTTATTGCTCTCAATGACCAAATCTTTTGCCTGGCTGTATAAATCATCGTCAATGGCTCCTGCATCGGAGCCAACTCCCCAAATTGTTGCCTGTCCCGGCCTTGACTCTGTGATGTCCTGCTGGTACTCTGATTTATTTTGTTTCGTTAAAAATTCAGCTACTTTTTTGACTTCCCGTTCAGAAACATAAGTCCCCTGCACTCGTCGCGGCTTGGCAACGTCGCCCGATAAAAACAGCATGTCGCCGTTACCCAATAATTTTTCTGCACCCGCTCCGTCAAGAATTGTTCGCGAATCAATCTGAGAAGCCACCTGAAAGGCAACGCGCGAAGTGATATTGGCCTTGATTAAACCGGTGATTACTTCAACCGAGGGTCGCTGGGTGGCAAGCACCAAGTGAATTCCAACGGCTCTCGACATTTGCGCCAATCGAACAACCGAAGCTTCAACTTCGCGGCCGTGCGAAGCCATTAAATCAGCCAATTCGTCAACTATAATTATAATATAGGGCAAAGGTTCTTCAACTTCTCCATTAACGAATTTTTGATTATACAAAATTATATCTCTGGCCTTCTCAGCCGATAATGTTTCAAAACGACGTTCCATCTCGCCGACCGCCCAACGTAAAGCGTTAACCGTTTTTTCCGCGTTAACAATCACCGGCGTTAACAGATGCGGCAGGCCGTTGTAAATCGGAAACTCAACTCGTTTGGGATCAATTAAAATAAGTTTTAAAAAATTGGGGGCTTGGCGATAGAGCAAACTGGCGATAATAGAATTTAAACAAATAGTTTTGCCTGTACCGGTGGCGCCGGCAATTAAAAGGTGAGGCATCCGCTCCAGTCCTGCAAAAACGGGATTGCCCGCCACGTCGCGGCCCAAAGCAATGGTTAACATTTTATGATTTTGACTAAATTCCGGCTGCTCGATTAAATTTCGCAATCTGACTCGGGTGACGACGCGGTTGGGCAGCTCAATCCCAACGAGTGAGCGGCCGGGAATTGGCGCCTCAAGGCGGATGGGATGGGCGGCCAAGGCCAAAGATAAATCGTTTTGCAGGGTCGTAATCTTGGATAATTTAATTCCCTGTGCCGGCCTTAAGGTGTACTGGGTCACGGTTGGCCCAATATTAACTTCGGCCATTTCGACTTCAATTCCGAAGTGCTGCAGCGTTCGCTTAATAATATTGGCATTCGCTTTAATGTCACCGCTCGTCGGCTCACCAGAATCGGCCTCCAGCAAGTCCGGCGGTGGAAATTTATAATCTTCCATCGCCATTTTGCTTTGCAGCAGCTGAAATTCTTCTTTGCGGGCTATTTTTTCCTTTTCCGTTTCTGGTTTTAACTCTTTTTCTTGCTCGCCGATTCCTTTAACAGTAAAACTTGGTGAGGGCATGATTTTTTTCATCAGCGCATCAAAGGCTGAGGGTTCTTCAATACCGCGCTTTGTCCCTTCCGCGTTTTTAACAAATTCCATTTTGCCTTTTTCATCTTTCTTAGCAAAAAATTTAGCGAACAAAGATTTTAATGAAATATTGAAAGTTATGATAACGGCAATAATTATCAGCCCGACAAAAATGATGTAGCCGGCATAAATACCCAATAATTTCATAAAAGGATAAGCAATCACCCAGCCTAAATATCCGCCGTACATTTTTTCAGTATCAAACGACGCCATCGCAAAAATTCCTAAAAAACTTAAAACAAAAACAGCGATGCCTAAAAAAGGCATGCTGTAAATTTCTTTATGCAAGGCGCGCAGAAGCGCCACGCCCGCCAGAATTAATACCAAGGGCATCAGATAAAATCCCCAGCCGATAAGCTGGGTCAAAGCCGTATTTATGGATTGCCCGACGCCGTTAGCTAGACCAAACCAGCTTAAAATCAAAATCAGCGCAAAAACAAAAAGTACGATCGCCCAAATGGTCTTTTTGGCGTCATCGCTCAAAGAAAGTTTGAATTTATGCTCGAAATTGCTTTTAAATTTTTTTGACATTATTAGTAATTATACCATTTTCCTAAAATCAAGCAAGAACAAAATCACCCGCTTTCACGGGTGATTTTGTTCTATTTTTATTTGTTTTTCTCTTGCTCCTTCTCTTCCTCCATCGCTTTATACCCAGTCCCAGCCGGAATCAATTTGCCGATAATCACATTTTCTTTCAAGCCGCGTAAATGGTCTTCTTTGGCTTGGGAAGCGGCGTTGATTAAAACGCGTGTGGTTTCCTGAAACGATGCGGCTGAAAGCCAGCTTTCGGTTGAGAGAGAAACTTTGGAGATACCCATTAGTAATTCCGAGCCGGTCGCTTTATCTTTTCTATCTTCAATCTTATCATTTTCCTGTAAAAATCGCTGTTTTTCCACTATATCGCTAATTAACAAATTGGTTTTACCTGGCTCCTTCACTTTGACGCGCGAAAACATCTGCCTGATAATAATTTCGATGTGTTTGTCATTAATACCTTCGCCCTGTGAAATGTAAATACTTTGAACCTCGCGAATTATATAGCGCTGTACTGCCTCTTTGCCGGCGAGCTTATAAAGTTCTTTTAAATCAAGGTGGCCTTCATTTAATTGCTGTCCTTTAACAACCAAATCACCTTGAGACACCCAAAGTCCCACGCGCAAAGGAACGGCGTATTCGCGAACATCCTCTTCAAAAATCTTTTTAGAAGATTTTTTTGATGGTTTTTCCGTGTTAACGGTCGTATTTTTTGCGATATTTTTGGTCTGGCCAATAATTTTAATTATGCGCGAGCTTCCTTCGTCCTTAATTTCAGCCACTTTGCCATCAATTTCCGAAACCAAAGCTTTCCCTTTGGGTGGTCGGCATTCAAAAATTTCTTCAACCCGAGGCAAACCCTGAGTAATGTCGCCCCCGGCGGCCACGCCTCCGGTATGGAACGTTCTCATGGTCAGCTGCGTGCCCGGCTCCCCGATGGCCTGAGCCGTCACAATCCCAACCGCTTCGCCCAGTTTTACCAGCTGATTTCGGCCCAAATCATAGCCGTAGCAAATCTGGCAGATTCCTTGTCGGGACTGACAAGATATGACCGAGCGAACTTTTAATTTTTCTAAACCTAATTTATCAATTTTTTCGGCGGTTAATTTATCAATCAGACTATTTTTTTTCAAAATTGTTTCCTGACCACTTTTAATTTCTTCCAATGAAACTCGACCCACCAGACGTGAAGCAAAAGAGCGTCCTAGTTCCTTTCCGTCTTCCCGATAAATCCAAACACCTTCTCTGTCGCCGCAATCCTCTTCTTTAATCACAATGTCTTGCGCCACGTCCACCAAGCGGCGGGTCAAATAACCGGCCGTTGAGGTACGAAGCGCGGTGTCGGAGGAACCTTTTCTGGCGCCGTGCGTTGAAATAAAATATTCCAAAACATTGAAACCTTCCTTAAAGGAACTCTTGACCGGCAACTCAATTATTTCCCCGGCCGGGTTGATCATCAAACCCTTCATGCCCATCATTTGAGAAGTCTGGCCCCAGGAACCGCGCGAACCAGAATCAATCATTAAGTGGACCGGCCCGTTATCGTCCAATTCTTTAACAACCAATTTGCCGATGTCTTCCACCACTGAAAACCAAAGCTCAATAATGCGTGCCCGACGCTCTTCTCGACTTAGTAATCCGTCCAAATACTGACGGTGAACGGTTTCCACTTCTTTTTCCGCATCATCTAGAAGCTTATGTTTTTCTGGAGGAATGCGCAAATCATCCATACCCCAGGAGATCCCGGAATAAGTCGCGTATTCAAAACCAATCTCTTTAATTTTATCCAGCATCTGAGCCGCTTTTTTAATACCGCATTTATCTACCAATTCAGAAATTAATGAGTTTAAAATTTTCTTTTTCATCTCTGCGTTAATAAAACCAATCTCGGGCGGCAGCAGCTGATTGAAAATTAGCCGACCCACACAGGTCTCAGTAAATTTGGTGTCGGGGTCTTGCTCGCGTAAGTTAATAGCGCTTGATTTTATTTTAATTTTTGCCTTTAAATTAACTACTCCAAACTGATAAGCCAAAATTGCTTCCTCGGACGTACTAAAATATTTTCCTTCACCGGGCAGGCCGTCAACGATTTTAGTCATCCAATAGCAGCCCAAAATTATATCCTGCGTCGGAATGGCAATGGGATCGCCGGTGGCAGGCTTTAGTAAATTAACAGATGAAAGCATAATTTTTGCCGCTTCGTTTTGCGCCTCGCCCGTTAGAGGTAAATGAACCGCCATCTGGTCGCCGTCAAAATCAGCGTTAAAAGCGCGGCAAACCAAAGGATGAATTTGAATTGCCGAGCCCTCAATTAAGACCGGCTGGAAAGCTTGAATTCCTAAACGATGAAGGGTGGGGGCACGATTGAGCAAGACATGTTTATCCTGAATTACTTCTTCCAAAATTGCCCAAACCTCATCAGTTTCTTGATCGATTAAGTGGCCGGCGCCGCGGATATTATAAGCCAAGTTCCGCTCCACCAATTTTTGGATGACAAAGGGCTTAAACAGTTCCAACGCCATGTGTTTGGGCAGGCCGCACTGATAAATTTTAAGTTCCGGCCCGACCACGATAACCGAGCGGCCCGAATAATCAACGCGCTTACCCAGTAAATTTTGTCGAAAACGGCCCTGCTTGCCTTTTAACATATCGGCCAACGAGCGCAGCTGGCGTTTCTGTCCTGTGGCCGCCATGACCGGACCCTGACCTCGCCTGGCCGAATTATCAATTAAAGCGTCCACTGCTTCCTGCAGCATGCGTCGTTCATTGCGACAAATGACTTCGGGCGCATTCAGCTCGATTAATTTTTTAAGACGATTGTTACGATTAATCACTCTGCGATATAAATCATTTAAATCGGAGGTGGCATAGCGGCCGCCATCCAGCGCAACCATCGGCCGCAAATCGGGCGGCAAAACGGGCAGGATGGTTACAATCATCCATTCAGGTCTCAGTTTGGCCCTGATCATCGATTCCACCAATCTTAAGCGCTTAACCACTTTTTTATAAGCCAAATCAGAAGTCTTTTCCTTCTCAATCAGTAGCTCTTCTTTTAAAACATTAAGGTCAACTGCGGCCAAGGCTTTTCTGACGGCTTCCGCTCCAATGCCCGCTTCGAAAACTTGAGCATATTTCATACTCAAATCATAATATTCAATTTCCGATAAAATCTGCATGGGTTTCAAACTTTTAAGCTCGGCTTGGCTTTTGTCGCGCTGTTCTTTCAGATTTAATTTATCCTGCGTTTTTGCGCTGGCAGGCAAATTTTTTAATCTCTGTTTATATTCTTTTTCGATTTGAGAAACGGCGTTTTTTCTGGCTGTTTCATCAACCTTAATGATTAAATATCCGGCAAAATAAATGACTTTTTCTAAATTCTGAACCGACATATCGAGCGTTAAACCAATTTTGGAAGGTACGCCGCGCAAAAACCAAATATGAGAAACCGGAGCAGCCAGCGCAATATGGCCCATTCTTTCTCTGCGCACGATAGCCCGCGTCACCTCAACGCCGCATTTGTCGCAAATGATGCCTTTATATCGGATGCGCCGATATTTGCCGCAGTAGCACTCCCAATCTTTTTCCGGTCCAAAAATCTTTTCGCAAAACAATCCGTCTTTTTCCGGCTTTTGGGTTCGGTAGTTGATGGTTTCTGGTTTGGTTACCTCGCCATGCGACCAAGACAAAATTTCCTCTGGTGAGGCTAAGGTTAATTTTATTGCTTTGAAATCGCTAACTTTGTAAGCCAAGGTTTTGAATTTAACAATTTACAAATTTAATTATTTTTTTTCTTCCCTGTTATCAAAATGCCGTTCGTCTTCTTCTCTGTCTTCCTTGACCCCGACAAGTTCCACGCCCAGGCCCAAGGCTTTTAATTCCGAAACTAAAACATTAAAAGAAGCCGGCACGTTTGGTGCCTTAATAGGCAAGCCGCGAATTATCGCATCGTAAGCGTTGGCTCGTCCCACCACATCGTCAGATTTAATAGTCAGCATTTCCTGAAGCGTGTGAGCCGCGCCGTAGCCTTCCAGCGCCCAAACTTCCATTTCGCCAAAACGCTGACCGCCAAACTGGGCTTTGCCGCCCAAAGGCTGCTGCGTGATTAATGAATAAGGACCGATCGAGCGCATATGAATTTTATCCTCAACTAAGTGATGAAGTTTCATCATATAAATATAACCCACGGTCACGCGCTGATTAAAAATTTCGCCGGTGCGACCGTCATGCATTATCGTTTTTCCGTCTTCGGCAAAGCCGGCTTTTTTTAATTCGGCTTTAATATCTTGCTCGCTGGCACCATCCAGCGACGGACTCAAGGCTCGAAAATTTAATGCTTTGGCAGCCAAGCCTAAATGTGTTTCCAAAATTTGGCCGATGTTCATACGCGAAGCCACACCCAAGGGATTTAAAATAATGTCAACGGGTGTGCCGTCAGCCAGATAGGGCATATCCTCTTCGGGCAAAATTCTGGCAATAACTCCTTTGTTGCCGTGCCGACCGGCCAGTTTATCGCCGACCATAACTTTTCTTAACTGAGCTACTTCAACCTGAATGGTTTTGATAACGCCGGCCGGAAGTTTATCGCCTTTTTCGCGAGAAAAGATTTTGATACCAATGATGCGGCCGCGCTTGCCGTGCGGCAGTCGAAGCGAGGTGTCTTTCACATCGCGCGCTTTTTCGCCAAAAATCGCCCGCAGGAGTCTTTCTTCGGCCGTCAGGTCAGCTTCGCCTTTAGGAGAAATTTTTCCAACCAAAATATCATTGGGGCCGACTTCGGCGCCAATTCTAACAATTCCTTCCTCATCCAAGTCCTTCAATCTTTCCTCACCCACGTTGGGAATATCGGGGGTCGTGATTTCCGGTCCTAATTTTGTTTCGCGCACATCGGATGAAAAATCTTCAATATGGATAGACGTATAGCGGTCGTCTCGAACTACTTTTTCAGAAATGATTATAGCGTCCTCAAAATTAGCGCCGCGCCAAGACAAAAATGCCACCAATAAATTTTGACCTAACGCCAAACGGCCGTCATCGATTGCCGCTCCTTCTGCCAAAACATCTCCTTTTTTAACTTTTTGGCCTTTTTTAACGCGGGGATGTTGGTCAATGGAAGTAAACTGGTTGGTTCTGACGAAATTTTGTAAATCATAAGTTCTGGCAGAATTGCTTCCTTTTTCTTTACCGTCTTTTTTGACTGTTACGTGGTCGGCGCCGACCTCAATCACTTCGCCGTTCTCCTGGGCTAAAATCAACTGGCCCGAATCCAAAGCGGCCTTTTTTTCAACGCCCGTGCCAACTAACGGTGCCTCTGGTTTGATACAGGAAACGGATTGACGTTGCATGTTTGAACCCATGAGTGCTCTCGTTGCGTCGTCATGTTCCAAAAACGGAATTAAAGAGGTAGCCACAGAAATAAATTCCTGAGGCGAAACATCCATAAAACTAATCTTTTCGCGCTTGTTGACAGAGGCTTGACCGTGAACGCGGGCTTGCACTTTTTCTTCCAAAATTTTTCCGTCTTTGGAAACTGGAACTCCGGCGTGGGCAATCGAATATTTTTGTTCCTCAAAAGCGTTCATATAAACAACTTCGCTCGTCACTTTACCGTCTTTTACTCTGAGATAGGGTGTTTCCAAAAAACCAAATTCATTAACGCGCGCAAAAGAAGCCAGCGTGCCAATCAGGCCGATATTGGGACCTTCTGGTGTTTGAATCGGGCAAATCCGGCCATAATAAGTCGGGTGTACGTCTCGGACCTCAAAGCCGGCGCGCTCTCTGGTCAGCCCGCCCGGACCCATGGCCGAGATACGGCGTTTATGTTCCAGTTCTGCCAAAGGATTGACCTGGTCCATGAACTGAGAAAGCTGAGAAGTAGTAAAAAATTCTTTGACCGCTGCCATAAAAGGCCTGATATTAACCAGCTGAGCAGGAGTGATGCTGGCAATATCCAGGGTGGTCATGCGATCTTTAATAATTCTTTCCATGCGCGCCATCCCGACTCTGAGTTTATTTTGCAGAAGTTCTCCCAGGGCTCTGACGCGACGATTTGCCAAATGATCGATATCGTCTTGCATGGCTTGCGAATTGTTATTTAACTTAATAATTTCTTTAATAACCAAAACCAAATCTTCTGGCCGCATAGTTCGATATTCTTTGCTCAAAGGAATGCTAGCACCTAACCTTAAATTAAATTTCCAACGTCCGACTTTGGCCATGTCATAACGCTCAAAATCAAAAAACATTGCCTCAATCATCTGCTGGGCGTTGTCAACGGTAGCCAAATCACCCGGCCGCAAGCGTTTATAAACCTCAATAAAACCTTCACCCTGATTGTGAGAAGCATCTCGTTTAATGGTTGATTGAATATATTTAATTTCTGAGTCAGTATCGACATCGGCAAAGGTTTTCAGTAATTTTTCATCCGTATCAATGCCAAAGGCGCGAAGCAGTGAGGTAACGGGCACTTTTCTTTTGCGGTCAATTTTAACAAAAATCGCATTGTCAAAATCAGTTTCAAATTCAAGCCAGGCGCCGCGGTTAGGAATAATTTTGGCGCCAAAAAGTTTTCGGCCGCGTACATTTTCCGCCGTGAAAAAAACACCGGAAGAGCGGATCAGCTGAGAAACGACCACTCGCTCAACCCCATTAACAATAAAAGTCCCGCGATCGGTCATCAACGGGAATTCACCCAGGTATATTTCCTGTTCTTTTATTTCGCCGGTCTTTTTGTTGACCAAACGCAATTTGGCCCGGAGGGGCGCCTCAAAGGAAACATTCTGACGTTTGGCTTCCGTCTCGTTATATTTTGGCTCGTCAAAATAATAATCAGTAAAGTAAAGTTCCAGTTCCTTCCCCGACCAGTCGCGAATCGGAGAAACTTCTTCAAAAAGTTCTTTTAACCCTTTATCTTTAAACCATTTATAAGAGTCCAGTTGAACTTCAATTAAATCGGGCAAAGATATGGCGTTGGGATGTTTTCCAAAAAATTTATCTTGCATAATTAAGGAGTAATCACGAATATACGAATTGCCGCAAATATACAAATAAAAATTCTTGAACTCGTATATTAATTCGTATATTATTTTAGATTTATATATTCGCGATTACTTCAAACAGAAAACAAAAACAAGACACAAAATCCCCTTTTAGAGGAAATGTCTTTCAGGGGTCGGTTATTAATTTAGTTGCTAATTAATGACAAAGTGGTAGTCAAATTAGCGTTATATTTCTATTGTACTCCCTTTAAAAAATCTGTCAAGAGATTGCGCTGGTTCATATAATAGTATCCACCCATAGTCTTGATAATCAGTATGAAAGGCAGGTATGCTGGACGCCGTATGACAATCTACGGCGCAATCATGCCCGGCGCGGTCTCAATCGCTCGCTGGGCAAACAAAGTTCAACCATTAATAGAGGAAGCCAAGAAACGGCTAAAGATACCGGACTGGCATCGTGGCCGCGGCAAGAATGTATCTTTGACCGCCAGGCGCTTCGGTCTAACCAGAAAGACCGTGCGGAATTGGCAGAAAAGATTTGATCGTTTCGGTATCGTCGGTCTCAACGAGCAGTCCCGTCGGCCAAAGAACGTCAGGCAGCCGATCACCTCGTGGACAATAGTTTCAGAGACAGTCAATTTGCGGAAACAATATCCGGCATGGTCCAAATACAAAATTCGCAAGCTGCTGGAAAGAAAAGGGCTGGTAACATCCGCCAGCACGGTCGGACGAATCTTTAAACGGAGGGGCCTGATCAACAAAAAGGTTTCAATTAAGAAAAGAAAGGCTGCTCTGCATCCGAGAGCCAGGTTTCCGCGTGGATTCAGAATTGGGAGCCCGGGCGATATGCTTCAAATGGAAACTAAACACGTTAATTTGATTGAAGGCAGAAAAATTTATCAGTTTACGGCCATTGACGTTTTAACGAAGCAGAGAGTCTTAAGATATTATCCGTCCCTGGCTTCAAGGAACGGAGCGGACTTTTTGAAAAATTGCCTCGCCGAATTTCATTTTAAGGTTAAGGCCGTTCAGACGGATAACGGATCGGAATTCTTAAAAGAGTTCGACAGATTATGCGAAGAAAAGAAAATTCCTCATTACTTTATCCACCCTCGGACGCCCAAACAGAATACCTATGTTGAAAATTCGCACGAATCAGACAAGACCGAATTCTATCAGCAAGGCAACGTTTGTTTGGACACGGAAGTTATGCAGACGAAACTCAAGCAATGGCAGGATGTCTGGAATGAAATCAGGCCGCACGAAGCCCTAAATTATTTAACCCCTAATGAATATTTCCTTAAATGGCAGCAAGGTCGGCTGCCCACAAAAGACGCGATAACTTTACAGGCTTAAGTGGATACTATGTATCTGAACCTGGACAGAGATACCAAAAATTAAACTAAAGGGCCCACCAAAGTAGGCCCCGCGAAAGTTAATCTTGGAAAAATTTATCCAGAACATCGTCTGTTTTTTTATCCAGGACAGTTGCTGCAAAGATGCAGACGCCTAAAACGCCAAATCCAACACCTAATCCGATTAGTATTATAATCTTCTTCACCCCTTTCAACACAAAACTCGTTTTGTTCATAGACCCCCCTTTTTAATTACTTTTTTTCTGCATTTAAAAGGACATTCTAATTATACGTCTTTTATCGCAATTTTGTCAATACTCACGTTATGGTTCAATAGCTTGAGACCACCTAAGGGTTAAACTGTATGTATATGCCATACTCTAAAAACCCTCACTTGCCTCAAGCAAGAATGAGAACTGTTCTTTTAATTCGTCGGGGCTGGAGCGT